>ERZ1673741.343-NODE-343-length-56249-cov-11.081272_pt1 | contig 56249 bp, 59 predicted proteins | sample MGYA00580209_ERZ1673741 | MGnify/ENA primary metagenome ERZ1673741 (study PRJEB41218, sample SAMN15661754) | gut metagenome | host: Homo sapiens | place: Canada: London | collected 2015-08-20/2019-03-30 | study: EMG produced TPA metagenomics assembly of... | reverse complement strand
GTAGCTATAAATGGGCAGCAAAAAGAGCCGGCATGCCGGCTCTTCCCAGTTATGCGGATTATCCTGTGATTTCAAAATAGGCGTAATGCGGTCCGTCGTCGGCAAATGTGACAAGACGGTATTTTCCCGGCGTAAATGTAAAATCATCTTCTATATATGCGGAAACCGTCAGTTTCCAATCAATGGAAGGCCGCGCGGCCTCCACCCAACCAGCCGAAGAGTCATAATGGTAAAACGGAACGCGAACCCATAAAGACATATCACCCGCCGAAGGCCCTCTGTTGCCAACCTCATAAGCAGAATACTGTTTTTCACAGTATACCGACATAAGACAGTAAAACGGTTTTCCGGTCTTATTGGTCATGGTGTAAACCAGCGTTTCCGGCATTTCGGCAAATACAGATTGTTCAAGCGTTACTTCAATATCGCTGCCGCTGTTCTCCCGAGAAGCCACTGGCGTAAAATTCCAAGGCTTTGTAACATCCGGTATCCATTCCGCTTGCTTTCCTCCCGTCGTGTCTTCTTCCCCTGAACTTTTCCCCGTAGTTTCAGAAAGCGGAACATGATTGCATGAAGAAAGCAAAAGCATCACAGAAACAATAAAAACAAAGCCCAATAAGAAAAGAGCTCTTCTCTTCATCATATGGTTTCCTCCTATTCGTTTATATAATAAGATATCGCATTATATATGTTCTGTGTTATTCTTGTTCCAAAATTATAGGAAGTGGAGCTATAAGCATGAATTGCATAACAAATATTCGTCTGCGGCGAATATACAGGCCCGCCGCTGTTACCCTGCCTTGTATTGTTGGTATAACGTATGACATAATTGTCCCCATAAATTATATGACCGGAAGATGTAACCTGATAGCATTCTTCGATATCGCACTTATCATTGGAGCAAGTGACATCTGTGCAGGGAGGATAACCGGATATTTTCATTTCCCGATTCAGCATACTGCCTGAGCTTACTGCACATGCAAAATAATATACATCGTAGATAGGCTGCTGCAATTTCATGACACACCAGTCATAATTCGAGGAAACCAAAGCGTCATCTCTGATTGCCGCCGAATACTCGTAACAAATCCAGCTCGCAGGATAAATATAACTTTCATCATACCACCAGCTTGGCATCCTCGCGCTGTGTGCATAAGGATAAATCCGCACCTCGACAATAGATTTATCCGCATCATCTACAAAATCAGGATAATCAATACAGTGTCCTGCCGTAACAAGAACATCCGGAGCGACTAAAAACCCTGTCCCTCTTCCGAAAGTATCTGTTTCTCCATCTCCTGTCAAATCGAAGCCTATTCGAATAAACAATACACCGGAATAAGGAGTAGCTGAGACACCATCCACCTTCGGCGGCGTCTTTACAAACGGCTTGCTGGGATCGATAATTGAAAATGTCGAAGCGCCGCCCTCCATCGCAGCATTCATCTCGGTCATCTCGGCAAGCCTTGCAAGCTCCGACGCCATGCGCGGCAGCTCATAAGTCGTCGTGGTCGTCGCCGCATAGTCCGGTATGCTGTCCATCGGAATCACTCGCTCCGTTTTGTTGATATAATCGTACTCGATAAGGTTGCCGTAATCGACTGTTTCGAGCTGCCCAATAAGCTCATAGGCCGCTTCCACAGCGCCCGCGGAGGCCGCAAAGGCAAACATAAAGCAAAGGGCAAGGAGTGCTGCCAATACTGTTCTAAGTGATTTTTTCATGTTTCACTTTCCTTTCTCTCTGTTTTGTTCGGGTGACGTATGGGCTTTCCTCGCGTGCATTCTCTCCCCCTTTCGCACGGAAAAGCCGTCAAATTCGGAAAAACATACGGATTCAAACGGTTTTCAAGCAGACAAAAATCAATTTATCTGTCTTATATTTATATTATACCATAAACTGTTACAAAAGTCAATATTTTCTTGTTTTAATAAAAGACACAAGCGTCCTCATCATTTTGCCGTAGCTATAAATGGGCAGCAAAAAGAGCCGGCATGCCGGCTCTTCCCAGTTATGCAGATTATCCCGTGATTTCAAAATAGGCGTAGTGCGGTCCGTCGCCAAGAAAGACAACAAAGCGATACTGTCCGGGGGTAAGCTTACAATTTTCTTGTAAATATTTTGCATAAAATATAAATGTTATATCGTTTTTTGCCGTCCATCCTTTTTTGTACATACCAACACCCGTATAATATGGAAGTCTCACCCAACCTTCTGTCGATTCGATACCGACAAAAGCACGGGCATCATATTTCTCTATAAACAAGCCCGTCGATTCCAACGTAAAAGTCTCACCCGTTTTATTGAGTACATAAATGCGTATCTCATCAACTGTAGATAGATACGACTCAGAATCAAGCGTCACTTCAATGTCATATGCCTCCGACCCGCTTTCACTGATAGTCGGCGTAAAATTCCACGGTCGTTCCCTATCGGGCTCCCATTCAGCATCGCCTTTTGAACAGCCTGCCGCTGACATACATACCAATATCATGAAAAAAGCAAAAACTTGTTGAATCTTTTTCATAGCTTTGCCTTTCTATGATTTTTCAATCCGATCACAAATATAATTAAATAAATCCTCTGTAATGCGGACGCCGAGATTGATAACATACAAATCTCCTATATGAATCGCGACACAAATGTTTGGATAAGCGATATCACGAACAGAAATCGGCGCTCCGCTACTGCCTACATCTGTATTACAAGTATGTCCCACTACTCGATCTTGAACCGATACAATAGAACCAGCTGAACGGCGCTGATAACAATCATCTTCATTGTTATTCAAAACAGGATAAGCTGTCACACTGACATAGCTTTTCTCAATATTACGTGTATATGTGCAAGGATACATATAAGCATTAGGAATAGATTGCTGCAAGGTAACAATACACCAATCATATGCATTTCCAGGTGAATATTGTGTAGAATATATCCATGTGGAAGGATATATAAAATATGCATCATTCAATTTATCTGGTCTCGGAGATCCATGATAAAATGGATAAACTCTAACCTCGACGATTTCTTCTGTGGAACTGGGATATCCCTTTACACAATGTCCTGCCGTAACCATCACTTTGGGGCTAACCATAAAGCCTGTTGCTCGTCCATAATAATCGGTTCCACCATCATTATCGGTATCTATACCAAGCAATAAAAGCATAGTACCTGACGAAGGCGACTGATACACGCCATTGTTGACCGGCGGGGATAACGTATAGGGCTCATCCGGATTTACAAATCCAAGTGTCGAGGCACCGCCATCTACACCTACGCTCATACTCGCATTCATTTCAGCAAGTCTGTCAAGCTCGGATTCCATCCCATCCAGCTCATACGTTGTATTTGTTACACTGGCATAGTCAAAAATTTCATTCTGTGAAATAATTCGTTCCGTCTTATTGATATAGTCATATTCCACGATATCTCCAAAATCCCCATTGTCAAAGCTGCTAACCCAAGCATTGGCCGCTTCCACAGCGCCCGCGGAGGCCGCAAAGGCAAACATAAAGCAAAGGGCAAGGAGTGCTGCCAATACTGTTCTAAGTGATTTTTTCATGTTTCACTTTCCTTTCTCTCTGTTTTGTTCGGGTGACGTATGGGCTTTCCTCGCGTGCATTCTCTCCCCCTTTCGCACGGAAAAGCCGTCAAATTCGGAAAAACATACGGATTCAAACGGTTTTCAAGCAGACAAAAATCAATTTATCTGTCTTATATTTATATTATACCATAAACTGTTACAAAAGTCAATATTTTCTTGTTTTAATAAAAGACACTTCCGGTCATTTCGCCGCATGAAAAAGATTTTCCGGTTATTTCTTGTTTTATCCGCCGCAATGTGTTAAGATAATATGCGGAAAAATCCTGAAAGGAAATGGTCTGTATGTGGATTTATATCGTCGGCGGCATCGTGATTTTGCTCCTTATCGCCGCCTTTGCCGTGACCGGCATTCTGTTTTTCGGCGCGCTGCGCCGGATTCCCCCTAAAAAAGAGAAAAAATCACAGAGCGACACAGCCTCGCTTTTTCCCGCAATGGAAGCCTATCGCGAGGTGATAGATGCCGGACGCGATTGGTTCCTTTCAAAGCCAAGGCGAGAGGTCGACATCATCGCCTATGACAATATCCCGCTGCACGCGGAGCTTCTCGAAGCGGAAAACGCCGTCGGCACCGTGCTTCTCATGCACGGCTACCGCGGCACCGGACTCTCCAATTTCGCCGCGGTATTCCGTTTTTATCACGAACACGGCTATAACATCGTCGTGCCGGACGAGCGCGCCTGCGGGAAAAGCGGCGGTTCCTACGTCACACTCGGCGTCAAGGAAAGCCGCGACTGCAAGCGCTGGACGGAATGGATTGAAAAGGAATACGGACAAGCGCTTCCGATCTTTCTCGACGGGATCTCCATGGGAGCCACGACCGTCCTCATGGCGACCGCGCTCGGACTGCCCGAAAACGTCCGCGGCGTAATCGCGGACTGCGGCTTTACCTCGCCGTGGGAAATCGTCTGCGCCGTCCTTCGCGCCACCGGTAAAATTCCGGTATTCCCGTTCGCCTATATCGCAAGGCTGTATGCCCACATATTCGCCGGCTTCGGACTTTCGGAAGCCTCTGCCTCGGAAGCGATGAAATCCTGCAAAATCCCCGTCTTTTTCGCGCACGGCAGAGCCGACCGGTTCGTGCCGTATGAAATGACGGAGAAAAATTTCGCGGCCTGCGCCGCGCCTAAGGAGCTTTTTTGCGTGGATGAAGCGGAGCACGGCATGTGTTATCTCATCAAGCCGAAGGAATATGAAGAAAAAATCCTCGCATTTTTTGAAAAATGCCTGAAAACGGAGAACACGCTATGATCAATCTTCTTGAAATTGAAAAAAATTTTCTGCTCCCTCATATCAAAAAGGGCGGTACCGCCGTCGATTTCACGATGGGAAACGGACACGATACGCTGTGGCTCTCACAGCAGATCGGTCCGGAAGGCAAGGTTTTCGCCTTTGACATCCAGCCGCAGGCGCTGGAAAGCACCCGTGCGCTTCTGCGGCGGGAAAACGCGCCCGAAAATTACACGCTCGTTCTCGATTCCCATTCCAACGTAAAGGAATATGTCAAGGAGCCCATCTGTGCCGGCATGTTCAATCTCGGCTTTCTGCCGGGCGGCGACAAGTCCGTCACGACAAAAAGGGAGACAACGCTCGCCGCCATCCGCGCCGGCACGGAGCTCCTGGACGCGGACGGCGCGCTTCTGATTGCAGTCTATCCCGGACACGAGGAGGGGCACCTCGAGGGAGAGCTCATCGAAAAAGAGCTCGCAGCGTATGACCGCCGTGAGCTCTGTGCATCCAAATTCAGAATTGTCAATTCGCCGACCTCGCCGTTTTTCTTTCTGCTGGAACGAAAATAGCGCCGGCGTCGGCCGGGAGCGCGGTCATTTGTCCGCCGCGTCTCCGAAGCATTCCTCATACCGCGTGATGCTCTGCCTTATAATTTCGCACGCCGCGTCCGTTCCCTGCACCTCGTGAACGGCGGTTTCCTTGTTTTCCAGCGCCTTGTAAACGCTGAAAAAATGCCGCATTTCGTCGAATATATGAGACGGAAGCTGCGCGATATCCGTATACATATTGTAGTTCGGATCGTTGAACGGGATTGCGATGATTTTCTCGTCATTCCGGCCGTTGTCGATCATCGTAATAACCCCGATGGGATAGCATTCGACAAGCGTCATCGGCTCGATCGATTCCGAGCACAGGACAAGCACATCGAGAGGGTCGCCGTCGTCCCCGTAGGTCCTCGGAATAAAGCCGTAATTGGCGGGATAATGCGTTGACGTATAAAGAATCCTGTCAAGTCTCAAAAGTCCGCATTCCTTGTCAAGCTCATATTTTTTCTTGGAGCCCTTGGGAATTTCGATGACGCTCACAAAATTTTCGGGCGTTATTCTGTCCCCGCGCATATCATGCCAAATATTTCCCATTTTTCCACCGCCTTTTCATTATGATTGGTATATTTTATCACAAATCATCTCCATTGTAAAGACTTTCCTTATCCCATTCCTCCGTATAAATCCGCTTTATTTTTTGTATAATACCATTTACGCATGTCCATAATATTTTCTGCCATAAGAAAGGTGTCGCCAAATGACGGAAAACGAGCTTCTCATCTCCTACATAGAGGATAAAATCCGACAGACGGAGGAACAGTATAGAATCACAAGCACCGGTTTTTTAAGTCCGCAGGAAAAATCGCAGGCGGCGCTCTGCTGCCGCCGGAACGGCGCCCGCCATATCTTCTGCGGCGGATATCCCGACGCGGAACGCGCCGTTCTTCTGCTGCTTCCGGACTATATCGAAAATCCGGAGCTTTTTGTCCCCGAGGAAACGGACAATCCCCTGTGTCTGCTCCGCTGCACGGCGCCGCAGGGCGCACGCGCGCTCACCCACAGGGATTATCTCGGTTCCCTGCTCGCCCTCGGAATCAAGCGGGATGTCATAGGCGACATTCTCGTCGGCAAGGGCGGCGCGGACATCATCGTCCTCAAAAGCATCGCCCCTTTTCTCGCGGAGAACTACACCAAAGCCGGCAGCGTCCCGCTCTCCTGCAAAGCCGCCGCGATAGGCGAGCTTGCAGCGCCGGAGCCGCACATCGAGGAAATGCGGGAAAGCGTCGCCTCCGTCCGGCTGGACAACATGCTGGACGCGGCATTCGGCATCTCCCGCACAGAGGCGGCAAGCGCCATCTCGCACGGTCTCGTATATGTCAACGACATCGAAGCATCAAAGCCGGATGCGCGTCTTGCGCCGGGCGACAAGCTCGTCCTGCGCGGCCACGGAAAGGCCGTGTTCCGGGAAATCTGCGGGACGACGCGCAAGGGCAGGCTCTCCGTCCTGATTGAGCGCTATATCTGATTTTATACGTTTGTTATAAGTTAAAATATCCTTTACATACCGAGGTTTTTATGAGCTTCTTCACCTGTCCGATCTGCAAAAAGCGTTTCATTCGGCAGAATCAATCCTTGGTCTGTCCGAACGGGCACTGCTTCGACATTGCAAAGCAGGGATATGTCAACCTGCTAAGAAGCCGGGGTGCCGCCCGCCGGCACGGCGACGATAAGATGATGGTCGCCGCCCGAACGGCGTTCCTAAACGCCGGTTATTACAATCCGCTGCGCGATGCCGTCACGGAGCTGGCCGTCCGCCACGCAAAAGACGGCTGTGTGGTTCTCGACGCCGGCTGCGGCGAGGGATTTTACACCGCTTTTCTCCGCGCAGCTCTTGAAAACGCAGGAATCTCCGTCTCCGTTTACGGCATCGACGTCTCCCGAGACGCCCTCATCGCCTGCTCCGCGCGCGACAGCGGGATCGGTCTTGCCGCAGCCAGCATATCCGATATTCCCGCGGAAAACGGAAGCGTCGATATCTTACTCAACCTTTTCGCCCCTTACGATGCCGCGGAATTTGCAAGGGTGTTAAAGCCGGGCGGGGCGCTCATCCGCGTGTTTCCGGGCAAGCGGCACCTATGGGAATTGAAAGCGGCGGTTTATACGACGCCGTATGAAAACGTCATCGACACATTAGAGCTTGACAGCTTCTCGCTCCTCTCCCGGGCCGACCTCCGTTTCCCTCTGACACGGATGGGCAAAGAACAAATCGAAACACTGTTCAAAATGACGCCCTACTATTATAAGACGAGCCGCGAGGGACAGGCAAGGCTCGCCGCGCTGCAAACGCTTCGCACAAACGCGGAATTTATCGTCGCCGAATACCGAAAAGATGCCCCATAAGGCGATTTCCGCTATGTTCACTTGACATCCCGTGTTCTCTGTGATACAATGGATTCGAACTTGATTTTGAGAGGAGAATTCCGTGAAACAGACCTCACAAAAAACACGGAACGGATTTTGGGCGGATTTTTCAAAATTTGCTTTTATATTCGTCATACTCGTCGTCGCGGTTTTCTCTGTGAAATATTCCGGCATCTTGGATCCGGACGATCCCGTGGATACCACAAGCAGCTCCCGACCGCCGGCCCAAAGCACGCCGGATACGCCCGGTCCGACCGACACGCCGCCTGTCTCCGGCATCGAAACGACATATCCGATCGCGACGCTTCCCTCTCAGAGCGGAGGGACAACCTCTCCGCTGCCGCCCATCAATACGGGCATTCTTCCCTCCGACATCACCGACGAAAAGATGAACGCCTTGATTACACAAAAATACCTCTCGATCAATTCGGAATCCCGCTCGGGTGAAAAGCTTACGGCGCTAAAAAATATCGTCGTACACTATGTCGGCAATCCCGGGACCTCCGCGATGAACAACTGGCGGTATTTCGAGAGCGCGCAGGGCGTCAGCGCCCATTTCATCATCGGGCTTGACGGAGAGATTCTCCAATGCATGCCGCTCGACGAGGTCGCATGGGCGGTCGGAACCACGGAAGGCAATTACACCTCCATTTCCATCGAATGCTGCCATCCGGACGAAACCGGCAAATTCACCGACGCTACATACAAATCCCTCATTAAGCTCGTTTCATGGCTCTGCAACAAATTCGGACTTGATCGAAGCGATGTGCTGCGTCACTATGATTACATCAGATATACCAGCAGCGGCCTCGCATGGCGCAAGCCCTGCCCGAAGTATTTTGTTGACAACCCGTCCGAATGGGAAAAATTCAAAAATTCTCTGATTCTGAAATGAAGGAAATGCCGGAAGCGTAACGCACCGGCATTTTTGTTTCATCAATTCCGTGAGGTCCTATGAAAAAATTTGTTTTATGTATATTTACCGTCATACTTGCCGCAGCGGCGCCCATCTTCCCTGTTTTCTGCGAAACGGGCGGCTACGTCGCTTTCGGAGACTCGATTGCGGCGGGCTATGGGCTCGATTCCCCTGCCGAAGCCTATCCGTCGGTCATGGCGCAGACGCTCGGCTTCCGGCTTCAAAATCTCGCGAAAAACGGGCAGACCAGCACCGAGCTGAAAGCGAGAATCGCCGGACTTTCCGACGCGGAAAAGCGCGCCGTCGCCGAAGCGCGGCTCATCACGATTTCCATCGGCGGAAACGATCTCATCGGTGAGAAAAACCGGCAGTTCGTGCTCACCGAGGCGCTGATTTCCGTCATCTCCGGCGATTATACCATGAGCGACGAAATGGCCGGAATTTACGAAACGCTGAAAGAGAATCTGACCGATTCCATCGCCATGCTGCGGGAGCTCAATCCCGACGCCGTGATTCTTCTGCAAACGCTTTACAATCCGTATCTCACCGGAAGCTACACCTATCACGGCTATAACATCGGCGCCCAGCTCGATTTTTATATTCAGGAAATCAACAAAATCTATGCGGAGGTTCTGGCGGAATCCGGCGGCTTCCTGCTTGCGGACGTCGCCGAGCAGATGAACGGAAATTCGGATTATTTCTACACAACCTTCGACTTTCATCCCACCGCCGCCGGTCATGCCAAAATCGCGGAGATTCTGACCGCGGCCTATCGAAAAGCGACGGTCCGGACACCGGAGGAAAGCACCGCGGCAGGAGGCGATGGCTCGTCCGCCGTCGTAGCCCCGCAGGAAACGACAGCGGCGGATACCACGTCCGATACCGCCGCGGAAACGACAACGGATGTGCCGGAAACCTCCTCCGAAGTTTTTCCGCCGGAGACGACAGCCGACGCTGATACAACAGAGACACAGACGGTGCCCGCAGCGGCAGGGATAGACGGCTCATCCGACGGCACGCCCTCCTCGGCCGACCGAACGGCAAAGCTCACCGTCATCATCACCGCGGTACTCATCTGCGCCGCCGTGCTGTTTCTCTTCTGCCGCGGACTGGCACGGGGGAAACAGGCATGAATATTCTCATCAGCGCATGCCTGCTCGGCGTTTCCTGCCGTTACGACGGCAGGTCCGTGCCTCTGCCGGATACGGTCATCTCGGAGCTGAAATGCCGATACCGCCTGATTCCCGTCTGCCCGGAAATCATGGGCGGGCTCCCGACGCCGCGCTCTCCCGCGGAAATTCTCCGCGGCCAAGAAAAGGTCATCCGAAAGGACGGCGTCGACGTCACCGAGGCTTATCGGCGCGGCGCCGAGGAGACGCTGCGGCTGGCACATCTTTTCGACTGCAAGCTTGCGGTATTAAAAGAAAGAAGTCCCTCCTGCGGAAAAGGCAGAATCCACGACGGAAGCTTTTCCGGCGCGATGACCGACGGGGACGGAATTACCACAGCACTTCTCCGACAAAACGGAATCGAAGTGATCGGCGAGTCGGAAATCCCGCAGCTTCTCTCCCATGGAGCCTTATAATCGCATCATACATAAAAATCTATACAAATAAATCCGGATTTCAATCTTATTTTTTGTTAAAATTGACATTCGGATTTTTCGCGTTTTCTGTTGACAAGTTCATGGTTTCATGATAACATCTGAACAGATAATCACATGAAAGGATGTTGAACCGATGACCGAAGCCAATGAAACCGAAAAATACGAATTTCTATGCGTTCACGAGGATACCGTGCGCGAAGTGCTCGACAAAATGCCGGATGAGGATATGCTCTACGATCTCGCCGAGCTGTTCAAGGTGTTCGGCGACTCCACAAGAATCCGGATTCTCTATGCGCTGTTTGAGCAGGAGCTTTGCGTTTGTGACATCGCGGGAATCCTCGGACTGACCCAAACCGCCGTATCCCATCAGCTCCGTGTGCTCAAAGCCAATAAGCTCGTCAAGGCCAGACGCGACGGCAAAATCGTGTTCTATTCCCTCGACGATGATCATGTTCACAGCATACTCGACACGGGAATCGAGCATCTCTTTGAATAAAGCAATTTATACATCCGAATAAAATATTTTATACAAAAGGAGAAAACGAAAATGAAAAGAACCTATAACCTTGAGGACTTGGACTGCGCGGTCTGTGCGGAGAAGATGGCGAATGCCATACGCAAAATCGACGGTGTGGAAGAGGCAGACGTCAGCTTTCTCATGCAGAAGCTCACGGTTTCCGCTGACGAAAGTCAGTTTGACGATATCATGAAGCAAGTGGTAAAAGCCTGCAAAAAGGTGGAACCGGACTGTAAAATTCTTCTCAAATAAGACAAAGGAGGCTTTCCTATGACAGTCAAGCAAAAAAAGAAGCTATGGCGTATTCTCGCGGCGGCCGTGCTTCTTATCGCCCTGCATTTCATTCCGCTCACGGGAATTTGGCAGCCGCTCGTTTACCTCATCCCCTATTTTGTGGTCGGCTGGGATATCCTGTGGAAGGCTATCCGCAATATCGCCCACGGTGAAATCTTTGACGAAAACTTTCTGATGTCCGTCGCCTCCATCGGCGCATTCGCGACCGGAGAATATCCGGAGGCCGTCGCCGTCATGCTGTTCGACCAGATCGGCGAGCTGTTTGAGGACTACGCTGTCGGGAAGTCGCGCAAATCCATCGCATCCTTAATGGATATCCGTCCGGATTATGCCAACATTGAAAAGGACGGCGTCATCACGCAGGTAAGTCCGGAGGAAGTGAAAATCGGAGACGTCATCCTTGTAAAAGCGGGCGAAAAAATCCCGCTCGACGGCATCGTTCTCGACGGAACGACGACGGTCGATACCGCCGCCCTGACCGGCGAATCCCTGCCCCGCGACATCGCACCGGGTGACGACGTGATCAGCGGTTGCATCAATCTCACGGGACTGATTCGCGTACAAGTCACAAAGGAATTTGCCGAATCCACCGTTTCCAAAATCCTGAGCCTTGTCGAAACCGCAAGCAGCAAAAAAGCGAAAGCGGAAAATTTCATCTCGAAATTCTCGAAATATTATACGCCCTGCGTCGTCGCGGCGGCAGTCCTGCTCGCGGTTGTTCCTCCTCTTTTCGACGGGCTTTGGAGCCAGTGGATCTACCGTGCGCTGACCTTCCTCGTCATCTCCTGCCCCTGTGCGCTCGTCATCTCCGTGCCGCTCAGCTTTTTCGGCGGAATAGGCGGCGCCTCAAAATGCGGCATCCTTGTCAAGGGCGGCAACTACATGGAAGCCCTCTCGCGCTGTGAAACCGTCGTATTCGACAAAACCGGAACGCTGACCAAGGGCGTGTTCAACGTGACCGCCGTCCATCCGCAAAAGGCGACGGAAGCAGAGCTGATTGAATACGCCGCTTTGGCGGAAACCTATTCCGATCATCCGATCGCCAAATCCATCAAAGAGGTCTATGCCAAAGAAATCGACACCTCACGAATCGAAAAATCCGAGGAGCTATCCGGCAAAGGCGTCGTCGCCATAATCGACGGCCACCGCATCGCGGTCGGCGGCGACAAGCTGATGGTATCGGAGGGCGCCGTATGGCATCCCTGCCACAGAGTAGGCACCACCGTACATGTGGCGCGCGACGGCGAATATCTCGGACACATCGTCATATCCGACGAAATCAAAAGCGATGCCGCTGCTGGCATCAAAGCGCTGAAAGCCGCCGGCGTGCGCAAAACGGTCATGCTGACCGGAGATTCGGACGAGGTTGGCCGCGCCGTTGCGGACACGCTCGGCATCGACGAGGTCCACACCAAGCTGCTCCCCGCCGACAAGGTGGAGAGAGTGGAAGAATTGTTGAAAGAAAAATCCGAGCGCGGCGTTCTCGCCTTTGTCGGAGACGGCATCAACGATGCTCCGGTGCTCTCCCGCGCCGATATCGGCATCGCGATGGGCGCGATGGGCTCCGATGCCGCAATCGAAGCCTCGGATATCGTTTTGATGGACGATAAGCCGTCGAAAATCGCAACGGCGCTCCGCATCGCCAAACGGACGCTGACCATCGTTCACGAAAACATCATTTTCGCCCTCGCCGTCAAGGCAGCCGTGCTTATTCTCGGCGCATGCGGCATCGTCGGCATGTGGGCGGCGGTCTTCGCCGACGTCGGCGTTTCGGTCATTGCCATTCTCAACGCGATGCGTGCGCTGAACGTGAAAAAATTTCAATAAGAATCCGATTTGCCAAACAAAAAACAGCCGGAAGCAAAGCTTCCGGCTGTTTTTTGTTTTTCATGAGAATCCATTAACCCGGCGCGCTTATCCCCCGAAATCCTCGATCAGCGCCGTGAGCTCCTCCTCCGTATACACGCCGATCCCATCGGAAAGCGCCTTGACATCGTCCGCCGGCAGAAAAGCCGCGTAATTGTTCACCGTTCTCACGAGATTTCCCTCGGTATCCACAACTACGACCGAGCCGCCGTCAATCTTCATGACATAAATGGGCTTTTTGTCCTCCGGATCCTCGGAGGTGCCCGTCGTACCGTCATTCCCCGGTGTGCCGTTAACAAGCACGGCGTCGTCGGGTCCGGTAGGAGCGGCAAGCTCCTTCAAATCCGCCTGCAAGGAGAAGCACACCGCCATTGTAATGATAGACAGCACAAGCACCGCAAGCGTCACAAAGCCAAAGATTCCCGTTTGAATTTTAGAACCGTTTTCCATCATAATCACCTCTTACCATATCTTATTTTTTACACATATTATTGACACAAAAATCCATAATATACATAGAAAACTTTGAAAGAGGGACGGAAAAATGAACGGAAAACCCAAAAAACGAAATCATTTCCTGTCGTTTATCGCGGCGGTTTTATTGATAATACTCTTCTGCACCATTTTATTATCCTCGGCGCTCGTGCTGTATGCGACAAAGGAGATCGACGCCGAGCTTGACCTCGCGCTTCTCATCGACGAGCAGGGACGAACCACCAAGCTTTATTGCTTCAATGAGCTTGGAGAAGCGGTCGAGCTGGAGGACCAGCGTCTGCACGGAGCCGAAAACCGGATTTGGGTGGGACTCGATTCGATTCCGAAAAACGTGCAAAATGCCTTTATCGCCATCGAGGACCACCGCTTTTATGAGCATCACGGGGTCGATATCCGGCGCACTGCCGGTGCGGTGCTCTCCTTTCTCTCCCCCGGCAGCGGGGACTACGGAGGCTCCACCATCACCCAGCAGCTCATCAAAAATCTGACCGGAGACAATTCGGTCACGGTCAAGCGCAAAATCACGGAAATCATGCGCGCGCTCGAGCTCGAAAAGAAGATATCAAAGGATAAGATTCTCGAAATTTATCTCAACACCGTTTATCTCTCCGAGGGCTGCTACGGGCTGGAAACCGCCGCCGGCAAATACTTCGGAAAGAGCGCCGCGCAGCTCTCCCTTGTCGAGGGGGCGGCGCTCGCCGCCATCATTCAGTATCCGACGCGCTATGACCCGATTCAGAATCCGGAATACAACCGTGAGCGGCGCGACCTGATTCTTTGGCGCATGTATGAGCTCGGAATGATTGAAGAGACGGAATACAAGGAAGCGGTTGAGACCGACACGGAGCTCCATCTGAATGAAACGCAGAAAACCGAAGGCAAAAACTCATGGTTCACGGAAACCGTCATCGAGGACGTCATCGCGGACCTTTCCGAAAAATACGGACTGACTCGCACCGCCGCCTCCCGCATGATTTATAACGGCGGCCTTTCCATTTACACGACGATGGACGCAAAAATGCAGCAGGCCGTCGAGGAATTTTATGCCGACGAAAATAATTTTCCCAAAAACACGGCCGGCATGAGGGCGACCAGCGCCGCGGTGATTATCAATCCCAAAAACGGGCACCTGCTTGCCGTCGCCGGAGATACGGGAGAAAAGAAATCCGACCGGATTTTCAATCTGGCAACGCAGATGCTGCGTTCTCCCGGCTCCGTCATCAAGCCGATATCCGTATATGCACCGGCACTCGACCGGGATCTTATCACGTGGGCGAGCGTATTCGACGACGTCCCCGTCATTTTCACCGAGGGAAACGGCACATACAGCATGTGGCCGAAAAACAATCCCCGCGTATATTCCGGACTTACCACCGTCGATACCGCCCTTTCCAAATCGACCAATACCGTCGCCGTGCGCGTCCTGCAAAAGCTTGGCCTGCGGGAATCCTTTGATTTTTCGAGAATGCTCGGCCTTTCCACTCTGATTGAAAACGAGAAGAGCACAGACGGCCGTACCCTGTCGGATATGGCGCTGGCGCCGCTCGCACTCGGCGCCGTGACGCGCGGCGTATCCGTGCGGGAGATGACAAACGCATACTGTGCGCTTGCAAACGAGGGAATCCATCATGCTTCCATCTCCTATACGGAAGTATACGACAAAGACGGCAAGCTTCTTTTATCCAATGAAGAAAACGAGGTGCGCGCCATCAGTGCCGAAACGGCCGACATCATGACAAGGCTGCTAAAAAACGTCGTCGACAGCGGTACGGCTTCCGCGCTGACGCTCAAAAAATCCGTTCCGGTCGCGGGAAAAACAGGCACATCGAATGCGGATACCGACCGCTGGTTCATCGGATATACGCCGGACATTCTCTGCGGCGTGTGGTACGGCTACAAGGATGCCCGCGACATCGGTGCTTTCAAAGTCAATCCCGCCGTCACGGTTTTCGATGAGCTTATGACAAAGCTGTATGCCGGTTCCGCGGCAGATACCGTGTCGCTCGATAAAACGCATCAGTTTCCGCAGTCCGAAAACGTCGTCGGCTGTCTATACTGCAAGGATTCCGGAGAGGCGCCGGCTATCGCCTGTTCCCACGACCCGCGCGGACACCGCATTGAGCTTGGCTATTTCAAAAAGGGAACGGAGCCGCAGTCAAAATGCGATATGCATACGCTCGTCGATTACGACAGCGAAACGCATGCCGTCGCCTGCGAAAAATGTCCGCGGGAAAACATCGTCAAAACGGCGCTGCTCAAAATCTACGACCGCGCCTTTCCCTGCCGCGTCACGGTAACGGACGCACAGTATGTCTACCGCTATCTGCCGTTCGGAGAGGCGCCCACGACCGATCCGGCTTTGGCTTTTTTCCAAAATGCCTATGAAAAGGATTGTTATATCGGCATTTCCAATACCAAAAGCGCCTACAACCGTTACTGTGACGAGCATGAGAATCCGCCGGAAACCACGGCGGAGGAAACAACGCTGCCGGAAACCACCGCAAAAACACCGGAAGAAACCACCGCGCCGCCGGAGACCACTAAAAAGAAACAGGCGGCCACGGAAAGCACCGGCAAAGCGGCGGAAGAAACCACCGCACGCCGCTGGTCTCCGTGGTGGAAAAAGTAAGCCTCTCATAAAGAAAAACAACGCTTTTCTTCGCCTTATTTTACAGGAAATTTTTTAAAAACAAATAAGCAAAAGCATCCCTATCCCAATGGGGATGCTTTTTTCAATGAAATCTGCCATAGGTGCATAAAAAAGTTTTTACAATTTCAAAAGTTTCAAGCCCTCTTTAAAATGCTCGGAATCCTTTTATTCTGTCTCTGCTTCGCTTTCGTCTCCGCTTTATTTTGACCGGCATATCTTTCAGAAAAGCGCCGCCGATTCATATCCGGACACATAATCACAAGCCATCGACGACGGAAAAAGCGCCGCAGGCTTCTCATATACGATGTTGACAACTTCGCATTCGCATGATAGACTGTTTCTGAAATAAAATACGGAGAGATCAGAGCTATGAATTTTCCGAAAAAATTATCAGAAATCAACATTCGCGATCCGTTTGTTTTGCTTGACGGAGACTATTATTATATGTACGGCACACGCGGAAAAGCCTGCTCCGGGGGAAAACAGCCGGGATTTGAGGTTTATATCAGCGCCGATCTTGAAAACTGGACGGATTCGATAGAGGTATTCGGGAAAACCGAGGATTTCTGGGCAGATATGAACTATTGGGCGCCCGAAGTGCATAAATATAACGGAAAATATTATATGTTTGCAAGCTTTAAGAGCGAAAAAAGGCACAGAGGAACACAGATATTGGTATCAAGCTCGCCTTGCGGCAGATTTTTGCCCCTTTGCGACTTTCCTGTCACGCCTCCCGAATGGGAATGTCTTGACGGCACGCTCTATACCGACCGGCAAGGCGTTCCGTATATGGTCTTCTGCCACGAATGGACGCAGGTAGGAGACGGAGAAATTTGCGCATTGAAGCTTTCGGAGGATTTGAAGCACGCTGTCGGCAAGCCGATATTTTTGTTCCGCGCGTCATCGTCAAAGCTTGTTTCAAGCGTGAGAGGTGAAAGCAATTTTGTCACCGACGGACCGTTTTTATACAGAATGAAAAGCGGAAAGCTGATCATGATATGGTCGAGTTTCGGAAAAGAGGGGTATTGCGAGATTATTTCCTATTCCGAAAACGGGAGAATCGACGGCAAATGGATCCATTCGGAAATGCCGCTGTTTTCAAAAAACGGCGGACACGGCATGATTTTTCACACGAAAGAAAACGATCCATGCTTCATCATGCACGCGCCGAACGAATCTCCGCGTGAACGTCCGGTCATAATGAAGATAGTCGAAAAAGATGACACGATAATCGCGGTAAAGTGATGCCGTTATAATAAAAAGAGAGACTGCAAAAAAATCTCTTTGACGAAGAAAGCAAAACCGAATCATGAGTAAATCACCGCCAAAAGCAAAACCTTGCTTTTGACGGTGATCCTTTACATTATATCCGGTATCACGGCCTTTTTACAGCCCCTTTTTACTCCTTCACGAGGAAGGCTTCCGCTTCCGGCGAAACATAGAGATGCTCGCGGCTCTGCACAAGCGTGAGAGCTTTTTCCCCGCGGAGGTTCCGATACATCGCGGCAATGCCCGCCGGCGGCGATGTGTAATCGCCAAGCCCCGCCTCTATCACCGTTTTCGTATCGATGTATTTGGCGCGGACAGAGAGATCAAAATACCGCACGGCGCTGCCGGAAAAATCGCCCCAGCCGCAAAGCCGGCCGATCTTCGACGCCTGAATGTCACACAGCCACGGAACGAAGATATCGATGAGCGTTACCTGCGGAACCATCGATGCCGCCTGCATCGCCTGTACCGCGCCCTGACTGCCGCCGCGGGCGATGAGCGTCTGCCCGTCCCATTCGGGCAGCGTCATCATAAAGCGGAGCGCCTGCGCCGCGCGGATCATCATATACTTGAAATAACAGGTATGGGGGCTGCGGTTTTCCTCCGCATCGAAGCCGTATCCGGAGAGACGCCCTCCGGCAAGCGCATCGTAATATTCCTGCGGCTCGCGGTTGTGAATGCCGTGCGCATTGATGCAGAGGATATTTTCCTCCTCGGAAAAATCAAACCACGCGCTTTTGACGCCGTAGCCCTGATAAACCACGCGGCACGGCCGCTTTTTTCCGTCCTTGGGAACGGTCAGAATCCCCGACACCGGTTTTCCGCCGGCGCAGGCCACCTTGATGTCGTAAATCCGGTGATTCGGATGCGCCGCATCCTCGGGCAGCGCGACCTTATCGATAAGCGCCGGAAAGACGGCGGCAAGCTCCTCCTTGCAGGAATCCCAAAAAGCGTGATAATCCGCCGGTTCCTCCGTCACGGAGGTGATTTTCTCGATTTCGACGCCGGCGCCGCCGAAAAACCCGTCCGCATCCGGACACGGCTCGCCGTTTCCGTCCAGCGCGGTCACGGCAACATAAATAAAGCCGGGACGGTCAAGAGACGCCGTCAGCGTCAGCTCGCCGGCAGCTCCGTCCGTCTTGCCTTCCTCACGATAGCCGAAATCCGCGGCAATCTCCCATTTGAACGCCGCGGCGGAAGCGCTCTTCCCACCGTCGCGGTAAAAAATATGAAAAACAATCTTCTCGCCGCACCGATAAGCATACGGCGCCTTGTCTGTTTTGCAGGTAAAATATTTCTGGGCCATGCGCACCTCCGAAAAACCGATTTCGGAAAGTATTGTATCATAGACGAGAGAGAAAATCAAGATAGAAAAAGGCGCCGCCGGATATTCCGGCGGCGCCTTGCCGCTACTTTTCCTTGAATGCCCAAATAAGCCCGATGAGAGAGATAAGAACGCCTATGCACATAATCGGAAACGCAATCATGTCAAAAAAAGGATCCCGTGCGATATATCCGGGCGTACAAAGCACGAGCGTAAGCCCAAAAAGCATCAGCGCAATCGGTTTGCTTGATTTCATATAATAACACCTCAAAAATCAAAAAGAAGGAAAATTCGGATTAATTGAACTAATATAGGTCACGCGAAGTGTTTCTCCATAATAATTTGTTATATTAGAAACAGCAGAAAAACCAATCGAAGGCCCTGGAAACGAAACTGAAATTGATCCTATTCCCGTCCATTTGTGCGAATATGCCGACCTAACCTCAAAATTATTGCCTTGAGAAGACACACGTGTCTGAAGATAAGATTTCATTTTATTGATATAAGCGCAATTCATTGGAACATCTGAGGTTAATACAACATGTTTGCATGAACCAATGTGTTTTACAAAATTAACATAACAAGCAACACCAGTTCCACCTGGAAAGTCTATTTCAATATATTTGTTTGCTCCTGGTTTATTATAATTTGCAGTATCATTTTTATAAATTTCATCATAATAAAAAGAATTAGAATAATCGCAAACACTGCATAATTCAGATTCAGAAATATAGGCATATACTCCATATGAATCGTCATAAATTGCAGTACCATATGATAATGCCAATACATCTTCATATGTATAAAGAGGTTCAATTAACCATTGTGAATAAACAGAAAGCAAATAATAATGCTCTTGCTCATCGTAACAAGAGGGCGGTGATTTTACACGAACTGCCGTTGTAACCAATTTCATATAACCATCGCTGGATGTCCGTTCATCAATGAAATCAGATGGCGGCGTAGCAGATAACAATAAACCAGAATTCTGATTATTTGGCAAGAATTTACCAATATCTGCAAGCATCGCCTCTTTGCTCATATACTGACAAGTTCCATCCTCTTGTGTTTTTATATAGGAAACTGTTTCTATTACTTCTTGGTAAGTCAAAGCTTCTAAAATATAGTCTTCCGATAAAATATATAAAACATCGTTTCCCCTCACCTCTTTTAAGATTGCTTTTGCCAATTCCATAGAGGCTTCTTTGCTCAATTGTCCCGTAGTATTTTCATCTACAAAACGGTCAATATTAGAATATTGAATTACGGTTTGTCCCAAATCATTCTTATAGGTGTTTTTTTGAATTTCATCCAAAACGAAAGTATGCTCTGTTTGATAAAATGCTTCTTTGGGTATCATCGCAGCCGAAGCAGCAACGGATAAGCAAGTTGACAGAAAAACAGCTGTCACGGCAAAAGCAAATACACGCTTCATGTAATTCTCCTGAATTTTATTAACCGAGCTCGATGGTATTATTTTACATCATTTTATACAATCTGTCAACAATTAAAATGTAAATTCAGGAAATTTTTTCTATTTTCTGTGCGCTATTCTCATTGACGGCGTCCAGTACATCGGAACATCATAAGAGGGGATATCGAGCCTTACACCGTCCGCATCCGCGATAATAAGCGGATATTCCCACGTATAATAGGCAGCCGCCTCATATGTGTCCTTTTGCAAATATACCCGAGTCCGCACATACTGCTCCGTAACGGAGTCTCCCCAAAGAAGAAACATTCGCCCGGCCCTCGCCTCGCACCGCACGCCCCAGTCATATTCAATCGTGAGGCGCTCTACCGCCTTATCCGTATTGCCGGCCTTGATGCCGTCGATATGGCGTCTGATATCGACCGTCTCTCCCCTCCCGCTTTGCCGCACGGCCAAAGCAAGCTCCGAATAGCTGTCGTCGAAAACCGCACCATCCCATGTGATTCCGAGAATCGCCGTGTCCACATCTCGGAAAGCGGAATTTTTCAGCGTAACAATCCCTGCGGAAAGCACGGAACGGTTATAGTCGTCCGCATAATTTTCAGGGGCGGAAATCTCAGCCGCCGTCACGGTCATCCGATAATACGAATCACCGCGGGAAAAAAGCTTTGCGAAAAAGCCGGATTCCCTTTTCAGGGCCGCCGTCATTTCCTCCTCGGTCAGATATTCATAGGAGCCGTCCCTTGCAATTTTGAGATAGGAAATCGTCTGCACAACCTCGCCATAAGTGAGCACCTCGGCAAGATACTCCGCAGGAAGCGCCGCCGAAACACTTTCCCCTTCCATCGCCGAAAGAATCGCACGGGCGATCTCCTCATCGGGAATCCCTTGCGCACGCATCTTCTCCACATACCGGTCGATGTTCTGATACCGGAGCTGTTTTGCTCCTCTTGAAAGCTCCTCCGTCACCGTAATGCCCTCCGGGAGCGCACCGCGGCGGACATCGCAGGACACGGCAGCCTCGGAAAACAAAGCCGGCGACAATACGCAAAACAAAAGAGCTGCGGCAAAAAAGACTGCTGCGATTTTCTTTCCAAGCCTCATGACGTTCCCTCCCAATCTCATATTGCTTTCATTATACCCGAGAACGCTCGAAAAGTCAACAAATTTTGTTCCGAATCCGACAAAGCACTTGATTTTACGGCGGAACCGGTGTATGATAAAGAGGAAATCCATTCGGTTTGTTTTTTCTAACCGATGCAAAAGGAGAACAGCATGAAAGCTTACGAAAGATTCTTAAAATATGCCGCTTATCCCACCATGTCAAACGGCGCCAGTGAAACGGTGCCGAGCACGGAAAAACAGTTGAAGCTCGCCGAAGCACTCCGCCTCGAACTGCACGCGCTCGGCCTTTCGGACGCGCGCGTCGACCGTTATGGCTACGTATATGCGTCTATTCCGGCAAACACAGAAAAACCGGTAAACACCATCGGTTTTATCGCGCATATGGATACCTCCTCCGAAGCGTCCGACGAAAACATCAAGACAAGAATCGTCGATTATGCCGGCGGCGATATCGTTCTGAACGAAGAGAAAAACATCGTGACGCGCGTATCCGATTATCCGTATCTCGCAGATTATGCGGGGCAGCATCTCATCGTCTCGGACGGCACGACGCTGATCGGCGCGGACGACAAGGCGGGAATCGCGGAAATCATGACCGCCGTCGAAAAAATCCTTATCTCCGGCATGCCGCACGGCGATATCCGGATCGCGTTTACGCCGGACGAGGAGATTGGCCGCGGCGCCGATCATTTCGATGTCGCAGGCTTCGGCGCGGATTACGCCTACACGGTGGACGGCGGTCCTCTCGGCGAGCTGGAATACGAGAATTTCAACGCGGCGGGCGCGCATATCACCGTTCACGGCGTTTCGATTCATCCCGGCTCCGCAAAGGATAAGATGAAAAATGCCGCGCTCATCGCATTTGAGTTCAATTCCCTGCTGCCGACGGAGGAAATTCCATCCAAAACCGAGGGCTATGAGGGCTTCTATCATCTCGCCTCCATGTCCGGCGAGACGGAAACCGCCAAGCTGTATTATATCATCCGCGACCACGACCGTACAAAATTCGAGGAGAAAAAACACCGGCTTGTAAACATCGCGGAAACGCTCAACCAAAAGTACGGGGACGGCACGGTCGAGCTGTCAATCCATGATTCCTACCGCAACATGAAGGAAAAAATCGAGGAGCACATGTATATCGTCGAGCGCGCAAAAAAGGCGATGGAGGACGTCGGCGTGCCGCCGAAAATCGTCCCGATCCGCGGCGGCACGGACGGTGCAAGGCTTTCCTTTATGGGACTGCCCTGCCCCAACCTCTGCACGGGAGGCGAAAATTTCCACTCCCGATTTGAATTTGTTTCGGTCGAGGCGATGGAGAAAATCTCCGATATCTTGGTCAAAATCATCGAAAACAGCGTAAAAGAGGGCAAACGCTGACAAAATCCCTGTGTCCGAATATATTCGAACACAGGGATTTCATGAAAAACCCGATATTGAAGTTCCAAAAATCTCCCCGCTTCTGCGGGGAGGTTTTTCACACACTCTTATAACAATACGATTCCGTTTTCCGCACAGATGTGGCGCGTCTCCTCGTCCCAAAGCGACACCTGCACCTCTCCGATATGCGCTTTTCCGAGCAGCAGCATGGAAAGACGCGACTGACCGATTCCCCCGCCCATGGTGAGCGGAAGCTCTCCCGCAAGCAGCGCCCGATGGAACGGGTACCGGCGGCGTTCGTCCGCGCCGGCCTTTGTGAGCTGCTCGTCGAGAGACCTTTCATCGACGCGGATGCCCATGGAAGAAACCTCAAACGCACAGCCAAGCACATCGTTCCAAAAAAGAATATCCCCGTTGAGCCGCCAGTCGTCGTAGTCCGGCGCACGGCCGTCATGCGGCTTTCCCGAGCGCAGCTTGTCGCCGATCTGCATGATAAAAGCCGTCTTATGCTCGCGAAGATAGGCGTTTTCCCGCTCCTTCGGCGTCTTATCGGGATATAAGTCCTCAAGCTCCTGCGCGGTGATGAAGCTCACCTCGCGGGAAAGCTCCACCGTGATCTGCGGATAACGCACCCTCAGCATATCGAGCGTATCGCAGATCGCGCCGACCTCTCCCTTTACGGTATTTTGGAGATACGCCAGCGTGCGCGTCTCTCTTGTGATGATTTTTTCCCAGTCCCATTGATCGGTATAAATTGAATGGAGATTGTCCATCTCCTCATCGCGTCTGATCGCGTTCATGTCGGTATAGAGACCCTCGCCCGCGGAAAATCCGTAGGTATGCAGCGCCATGCGCTTCCATTTCGCCAGCGAATGGACGACGACGGCATCCCCGCCCGTTTCTTTGATATCAAAACGAACCGGACGCTCCACCCCGTTCAGGTCGTCGTTCAGTCCGGTATTCGGATCGACGAAAAGCGGCGCCGATACCCGCTTGAGATTCAGCACATAGCATAGCTTTTCCTCAAAAATCCGTTTTAACATGCCGATCGCCGTCTGCGTATCATATAGCCCAAGTGTCGGACGGTAGCCGTCCGGGACGATAACTCTGCTCATAAGGCCTCCCGTAAATTTTCTTCCGTTATTACAGCAATTTGATATAGGAAGTATACCATCTCCCGTCCGATTTGTCAAGAAAACACAGGAGCATTTCCCTTTTAATGTTGACACGGACGTTTTTTTATGATAGCCTGATGATATCAAAATACGGAGAGAGCAAGGAGAGTGCGTATGAATATCCATGAATATCAAAAGCTTCTCGGCAACGTGAAGCCCACCGAAAATCAGCTCCGCTGGTTCGATATGGAGATGTATGCCTTTATCCATTTCAGTCCCAACACCTATACCGGTCTCGAATGGGGACTTGGCAATGAGGATCCCGCCATTTTCAATCCGACGGAGCTTGACTGCGACGGCTGGGTGGAGGCGATCAAGGCCGCCGGCCTCAAGGGCGCAATCCTCACGGCGAAGCATCACGACGGCTTCTGCCTATGGCAGACAAAAACCACCGAGCATTCCATCAAAAATTCCCCCTATCAAAACGGCAAGGGCGATATCGTGCGCGCTCTTTCGGACGCCTGCCGGCGCGGCGGCATCCGATTTGGATTCTACCTTTCCCCGTGGGACCGCAATTCCCGATACTACGGCACGGACGCTTACAATGATTTCTTCAAAGCGCAGCTCGTCGAGCTTCTGACCGGATACGGTGAAATATTCGAGGTGTGGTTTGACGAGGCATGCGGCGAGGGTGCCGCCGGTAAAAAGCAGGAATACGACTTCGACGGCTATTTTGAGCTGATCCGCAAATACCAGCCGAACGCCGTCATTTACAACGATCACAGTCCGGACGTGCGCTGGATCGGCAACGAGCGCGGCCGCGGCCGCCATGCGGAATGGTCGGTCGTCCCCTATGAGCTCTGCCACCGCCTGCAAGCCGTGCCGCAGAATGAGCCGCCTGTCCCCGGCACGCTTTCCTATATCTTCAACACCTACGATACCATCGGCGATTTCGAGCAGATGATCTACTCCAAAAAGCCGGTTTTCGCGCCCGCCGAGGTCGATACCTCCATTCGTCCCGGCTGGTTTTTCCATCCGGAGCAGGCGCCGCATTCGCTGGAACACCTCCAAAACGTATATCTCAATTCCGTGGGCAGAAATGCCTGCCTGAATCTGAATATCCCGCCGATGCCAAACGGCAGGTTCCATCCGGACGACGTTATGCGCCTGCATGAGTTCGGAAGCTGGATTCAAAATACCTTCTCCGAGGACAAGAATCTGATGCGCGGCGCCGAGGTGAACGTCACGGCGCTTTCCGAAACCCAAAGGCTCTATGATATCCATTTCGGCGAAAAAAAGAAAATCACCTATGCCGAGCTGTGCGAGGATATTTCCCAAGGTCAGCGCGTCTCCTCCTTTGCCTTTGTCAAGGATTTGGGGCATGACCTTGTCCAGCGTTTTTATGACGACACCACCATCGGACACAAGAAAATCTGTAAGCTGGATACGGAGACGGACGCATTGAAATTCCTCATCACAGGCGCACGGGACGTGCCCCTGCTCAAAAGCATCCGAATCTTCGGAGAATAAATAAAAAAGGCTGCCCACTTAGGCAGTCTTTTTCGTATTTTATTAAAATTTCATTTCCCGTTCACAGTTTGGATATGGAAGCGTGGTAGCATAATAAGAGATCATCAAACGAAAGGACGTCTTTCCCATGAAACAAAAGCTCGCCGCCTTCATGTACGGCCGATACGGCTTTGACGAACTCGGACAATTTCTCATCATCGTCTATTTCATTGTCGCGCTCTGCACGGTATTCATTCCGAATTTCATCGCGCGGATTGTCGTCAATGTGATTTCGCTGCTTCTGCTCGTCTTTATCTTTTATCGGATATTCTCCAAAAACATCCCGAAAAGAACGGCGGAAAACAGCGTCTACAAAAAGAGGACGCGAAAAATACGCGAGTTTTTCCTGCTGCAAAAAAACAAGTGGAAATACCGCAAAACCCACGTATATCGCACCTGTCCCTCCTGCGGCGCCCATATCAAACTCAAAAAAATCAAGGGCGAGCATGACTGCGCCTGTCCGAAATGCGGCAAAACCTTTCACATCAAGGTCAAATAAGACGTCATAAAGGGTCCATGAAAAAGAAAAAAATCATTTTATACAGCATCTTTGCGGTCATCGTGGTCGCCGCCGTCATCTATTTTCTCTGCAATCCCCTCTCGGCAGAGGAAATCGAAGCGATGCTCCCGCAAAACGAGTGGTGGTCGGCCGCGATTCTGCTTGTTCTTTTTGTTATGAAAGGCTTTATTCCCGTCATTTTGTATGCGATTCTCGTGACGGCATGCGGCGCGCTGTTCGACCTGCCGTATGCGATTCTGCTGGCATCTATCGGTACCGTCATCACCTTCACGATATCGTATCTCATCGGAAAAACGGCGAAAACCGACGTGAACCGCATGATTGAAAAGCACGAGATGCTCAAAAAATACTATGTCAAGGGGGAAAAATATTCGTTCGTCTTTTCCCTCGCCCTGCACGCGGTGGGACTTTCCTCCGAGCTGCTCGGCGCGTTCTTCGGTTCGGTCGGCATGGCTTATGTGCCGTATCTTGTCAGCAGCGTCATCGGCGTTCTGCCCGGTACAGCGATGTGGCTCGTGCTTGGCGACCAGAAAAGCATTTTCACAAAGGAAGGGCTTGTCATTTTCCTCATCGACTGCATGCTGGTAGCCGTCTCGTTTCTCTATCTCAAACACCGCGACAAGAAAAAAGCGGAGAAAGCGGCAAAGTCCGTCTCCGACGACAGCGAAAAATAAAAAGGCGCTCCGCAAAGCGCCTTTTTTGTTTTTGATATGGATTTTATTTTACTTCTTCCAGCGTGTAGTAACCAAAGTTGTCGGACGTTGCATCGATATCAAGCTTTACTGTGAACGCAGTTCCCTTGCGACCGGTGATGGTGGCAACAGTATTGTAAGAAACCGATTTGCCCGCCGCAGCTGTAAAAGCAGTGCCTTCTGATGTGCCTTCTGAAACGGTAGCTTCAAAAGAAATCGGTTTTACCCAATTTTCTGTCGTATCACCATTTTTTACTTCATAAGAAGCACTATAAGTAACCGTTACTTTTACTTCTTTTACCGCCGCCGTGCTTGTTACTTCCACAGTGTTTCCGGCAGCATCATAATAAGTAGTAATGGTTTCTGTTGTTGTATTCTCAGTAACGGCGTCCACTTTTTTTGCAGATGGGGTTGCAATTTCGTTAGAAAAGGCAACAAAATCTTTCCCATCTACCAACAAAGCAGTCGGCAGCTGACCCTCGGCGATGAAATCATAATACTCGGCGTCGAGCGAGGACTTGACTTCCTGCAAATCCGCGGATTTGTTTGCTTTATCAACCACATTCGAGAAAGTGGCAACCATCACGCCTGCGAGAATCGCAATCACCGCAATGACGATGACAAGCTCGACCAGCGTAAAGCCTTTTTTCTTATTGGTATGTTTCATTCTCTATTGCCTCCAAATTATTTAAACTTTTCGGCAATATTGAGGGTAATGGTCTTAGTGGTAATTGCATTATTCTCGGCAACGTTCACTGTAACCGTAGTTCCCTGCGTCAAATCAACCACATTTCCAAGTTTTGAAGAGTCGGAATCACCTTCATAAACGGTAACTGCCGATACGCCATCCGGAACATTGATTACAACATTTTCCGAAATAAACACTTCAGCAAGCTGATAAGCCTGTGCGCGCTTTGCGATAATCGTGATTGCCGACTTTCCGTCAACCACTGTTCCGTCATTTCCAGACACTTCATTTCCGCCGGTCGTCACGGTAAAGGTACCGCCATACAGTCTTACCGTCCCGCCGCAAGCCGAAATGGAAGCATTGGAAGCCGTAAACGTTCCGTCATAAACCGAAAGCGTTCCGACCGGCCAATAAATAACACCGCTTTCATCAGTTCCGTTAAATGTTCCGCCATTGACGATTATCTGCGCATTTTTGTTGATAGGTTCTTTTGTGGTTGGATCTGTTGATGCATTGGCAGAAATTGCTACCGGGAAATTAAAGGTTCCGCCATTGATAACAACCGTACCATTGCCAAATGCGCCGACAGCATAATATGACGTTTTATCCTCAGGATTAGTAGATTCAGCCGGGCTGAAAGTGCCGCCGTTAATCGTCAAAACACCATGTCCGGAAGTATTAATGGCAGGATTGTTATAATTTCCGCCTACAAAATCGCCGCCTTCAATCACTACATTCCCTTCAACGTACAGCACCAATCCGCTGTAAGCAGTTTTATTGTCTGTGGTTTGGTATGTATAACCTTTTCTAATAAACGAGCCGCTGCCCTTAATGGTGACAGTAGCGCCCTCGGCAACCGTAATCATTTCCTCGGCAGCAATATCATAATCGCCCAAATCGATTGTAATATTTTTATCGATATTTAAAGATGTTGTTAAAGTCAAATTGTCGGAAAGAGCGATCACAGAACCCGCCTCCGCCGTTGCAATTGCATTGGAAAAACTATCTTCATCGCTCACTTCAACTTTTCCTGCATTGGCATACTTCTTCACGATCGCTTCGATCTGCTCTTCCGTCAGAGTATTCGTCTTGATGGTAGCCACATCGCTGACAATCGTGTTGATTTTGGCATTGGTATCCGCCAGCGCCGCGTCTACAACGGCTCTGATCTCAGCCGCGCTGAGAGAATTTGCCACAGCGGCCTCGACGATCTGCTTCACCTGAGAGGCCGTCAGCGAGCTTGCGCTATTGTACTTCTTGACAATCGCTTCCACCTGCGCCGTCGTCAGAGAACCGGCAAGCGTTCTGTTTACAATCGTCTGAATCTGTTCCTCGGTAAGGCCGGTATTTTCTCCGCCCTTCGCCACGCCGTATTCATTCAAAGCGGCGGCAACGGCTGCTTCAACGGCGCCGTCCGGAAGATTGACATTGATTTCGGAGAGCTTCTGTGCCAGCTCGTTCTCGAAATCTTCCCAGCCGAGCCAGTCGGCATTTTCGAGCTTAGCTGTGATGTCCTCAATCTTCTGATTGATTTCATCCTGCTTTGCTTCCTGCAATTTGCGGCTGTCTTCCGCTTTCTTCACGACGTTCGCGAAGGTAGCAATCATCACGCCCGCGAGAATCGCGATAACGGCGATGACGATGACAAGCTCAACAAGCGTAAAGCCGCGTTTGCTTTGCTTTCTCATGCTTATTTCCTCCTAAAGAAATATAAAAATATGAAATTGTACCGCGCGCTCCCCGAAGCCGAGGGCGCGTCCCCGGTGTTCTCCGAGCCGGAAAACGCCATAAAACCTCCGCCGTCCGTCATAGCGGCGCGGCAAAGGCATCCTTCGGGACATCGCCCAGTGCGGTGAGCGGATATCCCTTTTTCCCATTCGGTCATGCCTATTGCGGTAAGCAAAAACCGGGATATCGGACGGCATTTGTTGCGGCAACTGCCGTTCGCGGCGGAAGCGGACGAAAATTCCGTCCACACTTTTCCACTATGGACGTTATAGCACAAAGGTCCTTTTCCGTCAATAAAAAAACGGTGCCTTTTTTGTCAAAAAAGACACCACTTTTGAAAAGCTCCTGCGGTACACCCGCCGTCGGCGGCGACGGAAAAACCGGATTTCCGACAAACTTTTCACGCCTTCTTATCCGACAGATAGCCCACTCCATAGGTCATAATGCCGGCAATCTCCTCCGCAATCACCTCCACAGGCTCTTTCATGCCGGATAAAATCCAGCGTCTGAGCGACACGACACAGCCGCCCGAGATAAACAGATAATACCGTTCGAGCTTCTCCGTATCCGTATTCGGGAAACGTCCGCCGTAAAACGCCATGAACGCATCGTGTCCGATTTTCACGAACTTATCGATGATGCCGCTGCCGGCATCCTGCCCGAGCAGAATCATACACAGCTCGGAATTTTCTTTCAGCAAGGCGAATACCGTCCGGCACACCGCCGAAACGGAATCCAACGCCCCCGAATCCGCGAAGCGGCCGACGGATGCGGCAAATTCGATGAGAAGCTCATTCTCGATCTGCTCTTTCAGGTCATACACGTCAAGATAATATTTATAAAAGGTTCCCCGATTGATCTGTGCCCGCTCGCAAAGCTCGCGCACGGTGATATGCCGGATGTCCTTCCCCGATAAAAGCGTCAGAAACGCTTCCCTTATCATCTTTTTTGTGATTCTTGTCCGCTGATCGGCTTTGTCAGTTTTCACCGAACTGTCCCCCTTTCGTACAAAATCGGCTTTTGTGTTGAATATCTCACACACAAAAGACAAATTATCGATTGTTTTTTCATAAAGGCCGGATATAATAAAAATTGTAAAGAGGTTGCCGCCGGCACCGCGGTTTTATGGCATCCATCGCCCGCTGAACCGGTGTATAGACCCATTGTATCACATAATTTTGAACATTTTATATATAAAACGAAAAATTTCCATTTTTACGTCACGAAAGGAGGAAAGCCATGAAAACCATTTATCTTGTCACAGGGGCAAACGGACATCTCGGCAGCGCCGTCTGCGCGGCGCTTCGCGAAAAAGGAGAAGAAGTGCGCGCGCTCGTCCTGCCGGGGGAAAACACGGATTTTATCCGCACGCTCGGCGTTTCCGTCGTCTTTGGAAACGTATGCGAAAAAGAGGAGCTGGAAGCCTTCTTCGAGCCGGAAAAGCCCGCAAGACGCATCGTCATTCACTGTGCCGGCATCGTCGATATCACGGACGGAAATTCGGAGCGCATGGAGCTTGTCAACATCGGAGGGACCCAAAACGTCATCGACATGTGCAAAAAATTTAACGTGTACCGCTTCCTTTACGTCAGCTCCGTACATGCAATTCCCGTACCGGCCAAAGGGCGCGTCATCAGAGAGACGGCGGCGTTTTCGCCGGAGACGGTTGACGGCGCCTATGCGAAGACCAAAGCTGCGGCGACAGCGCTCGTGCTCGAAAGCGCCAAGGACGGCGTACCGGCGATTGTCGTGCATCCCTCCGGCATCATCGGTCCCTATCTCGGGAACGGGAACCACCTTGTCCAAATGGTAAAAAGCTACATCTCCGGGAAGCTGCCCGCCGTAGTCCGAGGCGGTTACGATTTCGTGGACGTGCGGGACTGCGCACAGGGCATCCTTTCCGCCGTCAGATTCGGACGTGTCGGCGAATGCTACATTCTTTCCGGCGATTTTTACGAGATTAAAGAGGTCATGCATATGCTCCAAGAAATCGTTTCGGGCAAAAAGCTCGGAACCGTGCCGCTCTGGCTTGCGAAGCTTGCGGTGCCGATGTTGGAGCACCATGCGCTGCGGCGCGGCACAAAACCGCTTTTCACCGCCTATTCCCTCTCCACCTTGAATGTAAACAGCCGTTTTTCACATGACAAGGCGACAAAAGAACTGGGATACACGCCGCGGGAGCTTTTCGTGACGCTGAAAGATACCGTCCAATGGTTGGTCAAGACGGGAGAATGTCGGCTCCGAGCCGCCAAAAATACCCGGCACACCAAGCTTCGTCCAAGTCCCTCACAGGGATGAAGCATCCTCACATAAATCCAATAACGCGGCGCCGCATCTCCGGCGCCGCGTCGTTGCGTGGATGGAAGCCGCTCTTCTCTTTCCCCTAATAAACTGCTAACACCGAAGCTGCTTCAATAAGGCTTCCATCTGCGCGATGCCTCTCTTCTGTGAAACGATGATCGACTCAATGATAGGCTGCAATTCCGTACAGATCGGAAACCGCAGAGCGTTCGTTCCCATTTCCACCGCGCCCATATGATGCGGGATCATCTCACGCATAAAATCACATTCGATGCGGTCGGTCGTGTAGGCATGCCGCATGTTATAGAACATCACCCGAAGGATCCGGTTGACCGCACGCTGGTACCGTATCAAATCCGAACGGGAATCGACAAGCTCCGAGCAGGAGGATTCGATTCTCTCCATGTCGTTGATACTCTGCGTCTGCTCCGTTATGATTCTCGAAGCAATCTCCCGCAGGGAATCGTCCGTTATGTATTTCAGAACGTTTTCCGACATTTCAATCGCCGCCCGATGATGAGGAATCATCTGCACGATGAAATTATACGAGATGCTGTCCGAAAGCTCCGCACTTGTCATACCCTCCACCATCGTATTCAATATCGAGCGATAGGCATCAAGGTATTGTTCGGTAGTCTCACTGAATCCGGTTTGTTTTCTCATATTGTGCCCTCCTTTCCCTCATACCAGTATATTCATGAAAAAAATTCATGACAAACCTTTTACCCGCTTCGGAAGAAGAGCGTCAACATATAAAAGGGGCCGTGCTCGGCACGGGTTTTTATTCTCCATTCATATTATATTGACAAATATAACATATTTTGATATAATAATTGAAATAATTGATATCGATATGGAGGGAAAAGCCTTGAAACAGGTCAAATTTGCAACGCTGCTTATCGTTTTCTGCCTTCTTTTCACTTCCTGCACCGTATATGTTTCAAACTATCATATCGGAGACGCTCTTTCTCCCGTTATCGTCAGCGCCTCCTGCGAAGAAAAACATAACCGAAATGACAAAATAGCACTCAGCATCGGACTTGGCAGAGAACAAGCATACACCGCTCATCAGGCGATTTTGACAATCGACGCCCCAGGACTTGTGATAAACGATGAATATCCCGATCGTTACGAATATGAGATAACGGATTTTTCCGATATCAAATATCGTTGGGAGGAAAAGGGAGACAAAATCAAAGCCGCCTATTTTGAAACCGTTTTTCTCTCCGTTCCGGAAAATTTGGACAAAACCTCCGGTAAAATCAACATCAGCTTGTTTTTATATTCCGAAAATACCGCTGAAAGTCCGTATGGATACGGAAGCCAAATCACATTATACTATGACATCGACAAAGAGCATATTATCTTCCGCTCCTTCCGAAAAGGACTCGAATCCTAACCTTAACATGAACCGGATTTACAAGCTTCCGATAAAAGCCTTGCTTTTTTCTCGAATTTACACAAAAATAATCGTTCTTCAATTATGGATACAATCAAATGTACCACCATACCGAAACCGAACATCCATATAATAACATCCATAGAAAAAATGATGATACCAGTCCGGTACAATATATAAAAAACGCCATAATAAATCAAATTCACAATCAACGAATTGATTGCACTATACATCGTTTTGCCCAATCCGATAAAGATATTATCCATTACCGCGCTCCCGGCATATGCCACATAGAACGGGACGAGCTTAATCGTGATCCAAAAAATTTCGTCAGCGTTTCCCAAATGCTCAGCGTAGCGATAAAACGGCGTCCATAAAGGTATCGTTACCGCCCAAACGGCAACGGCGGCAGCCGCGATAAAATAGTAATTCCAATGTTTTAATTTATGATAACCGTCTTTACAGTCGTGCCGAATGACTTCCGACAACGCAGATATCGGGATCAGCAGCCATCCCCAAATAAAATTATTCGCAATCCAATAATTGCCCTGCTCGGCCACCATATTTACCATTTTGCAAACGACAAGCGCATATATCAAATTGTCTATAAATTGCTGCCCTCCTGAAAACACGCCGACCCGCCACCATCTCTTAAAAACAGACAAGTCGCTTTTTCGGAACCAACATGGTTCAATATATTTTTGAACATGCAAAACTACATAACTTGCAGCCGCAAGAATCGCGTTTACAATGATATTGGAAACAGCAGCGCCGTAAATACCCATATTCGGAATCAGCGCAAAATCGACAATGAGAGACATAGCTGTTTTTATCGCCAAAAACAGGTATACATTTTTTTCTTTCCCTACTACAACGAAAACAACATTGATAAAATTTACAGTTATGCCGACCATAAAAGCAATGGTTTCAAGTCTAAGATAACGGTTGACTGCTGTTATATCGATTTCATCAGGATTCATTGCCTTAATCAAGACAATGCCGTAAAAAAGTACACCTACCGAAAACAAAGTATAAATGAAAAGCGTTATCAGTCCCGTTTTAAAAGTATACCTTGCAAAGTTTTTTTCGTCATCGCGCAATATCTTGTTCAGAATAGAATACAGCGGCATAATCAGAAACGCCCGCAGCGTTTCATCGATCAGATTAAACCATTCCATTTGGCCGATCACATCAAAAGCAGGCTTCTGGCCGCTCGACGAAATAAGAAACGTCTTAACCGTTTGGTAAATTGCAGGAACAAAAGCCAGCGCACACAATGCCGCAAATAAACGCCAATGAAAGCGTTTAAGATCTCCAAATTTTTCTCTCATAATTCCCTCAAATAAGCCCCGTATATTGATTTATATCTAACGCAATTTATATCAAAAAGGGTTTGACAACATGCATCGACAATTCCGCCGACCGAAGCCGCTGCCAAACATAAACAACGCACAATCGGAAATGAGGTGGTCTGCGGTACCGGCAGGAGCTAAACTCACCTACATCAGCGCCTTAATCAGACGTTTCATGAGGCACCACCTCCTTTTACATGCCCGCGCGTCGAGCAAATATATCCTATCACATTTTTCTTGTTATGTAAATATCTTCATTTTAATATCTATATTTTATAGAAAAACGGGGCGAGAAAGCCGCAGATTCGCGGCGATCGCCCCGTTCTTTTTGCCGAGAAAAAAAGCAGAAAAATGACATCCAAATGACACATGGACACCTGATTTGACAACCGAAAATACATAAAATATGAAATATCAAGAGCAGAAAAAGAAGCAAAAAAGCAGTCGCCGCCTGATTTTTCAGGCGGCGACTGCTTTTTCTTGTCAATTCATGACTGGCGGAGAAGGAGAGATTCGAACTCTCGAGGCGTTTTACCGCCTACACGATTTCCAGTCGTGCGCCCTCGACCAACTAAGCGACTTCTCCAAAACAATATAAGCATATCCAAAACAAAAGCAACCCAGTTCGGATAGCTTTGTTATTTTATCACAGTTTTTCTCACAAGTCAAGATTTTATGAGAACTTTTTTTAAAATCATACGATTTTGCACATGTCCGACAGGAAAATTTAGATTGCCCATAAAATTTTTTTGGAAAATTTTGAAAAACACTTGACATTTCTGTTTTTTGTGCTATACTATTATCAGTAATGATTATTGTTATCAAGGCGGTGATGATATGCAGAGATATTCCAAGCAGCGCGAGGCGATTTTAAGCAATCTCCGTTCGCGTTATGATCACCCGACCGCCGACATGATTTACGCGGACTTGAAGCAGGAAAACCCCAAGCTCAGCCTCGGAACCGTATACCGAAACCTTTCCCTGCTCTGCGAGGCCGGCGAAATCCTGAAGGTCGGCGCCGCTATGGACGGCAAGGAACGTTACGACGGACATACGCACCCGCATGCGCATTTTTTCTGTGAACGGTGCGGCGACGTTTATGATATCACGGCCTATTTCGACGTCTGCGCGATCGAAAAGGAGATCGGCGCAAAAATCAATTACGCAAGCAATACATTGCGCGGCATCTGCCGCAAATGTCTTGATAAACAAAAATAATTTTTTATTAGGAGGAACAATACAATGGCAAAATGGGTATGTAAAGTATGCGGCTACATTCATGAGGGTGATACCCCTCCGGAAAGATGTCCTCAGTGCGGCGTTCCCGCGGACAAATTTGAAAAGGTAGAAGAGGCAAGCACGTCTTGGGCAACAGAGCACGTAGTCGGAATCACAGAGGGCGTTTCCCAGGATATCATCGACGACCTGCGCTCGAACTTCAACGGCGAATGCTCTGAGGTCGGCATGTATCTTGCGATGGCAAGAGTCGCTTTCCGTGAAGGCTATCCGGAAATCGGTCTTTACTGGGAGAAAGCCGCCTATGAGGAAGCCGAGCACGCCGCAAAATTCGCGGAAATCCTCGGCGAGGTTGTAACACCCAGCACAAAGAAAAATCTCGAAATGCGTGTCGCCGCGGAAAACGGCGCTACGGCAGGAAAATTCGATCTTGCCAAGCGTGCAAAGGCCGCCAATCTCGACGCCATCCATGACACGGTACATGAAATGGCAAAGGACGAGGCTCGTCACGGCAGAGCATTTGAGGGACTTCTCAAGAGATATTTCGGTTGATTCTCCGATAAAAACGGGCTGACAACAAGGTCAGCCCATTTTTTATCATCAAACAAGTATTGACAGTTTTTTAAAATTTTCTACAAAAATATCTTGACAATATCCACCGTAGACATTATAATGAATACATATAAACAACATATAGGCAGATTGCCGCACTTGCAATACGGCAACCTTGCATCGAGTGTGGAAGCACCCTATACAACCGGATGACCGGCGCCTACCATCATCAGGATAACATATCTTGGGAGTTTTGGCAAGCGGTTTTCGGAAATAGGCTTTATTGTTAGGGATTTTTTTGGGGGTTTCCCCGTTTATCCGTGCAAGTCTGCGGCTCCCGCACTTGCACGGTTTTTTATTTTTTAGGTCAATCCTCTCTCTGTGTACTGTTTTTCACAATTTTCAGTACACATGTTTTTCCTTTTCATTTACGGTGCGGAGCAGTTCCCCCCGCTCCGCGCCGGACGATTCTGCCGAAATTGTCTTTTCGCCCTATTTTACCTCGAAGAGACATTTTCGGCTTATCATAAGATTTCTCGTTCCCATCAAATTCAGCAAAAAACAGATCAAAGAGTTCATCTGTCGTAAAAACAGAAAACCGCCGGCAGGTCACAGCACTTGCAATACTGTGACCCTGCTTCGGGTGTGGAAGCACCCTGCGCAACCGGAAATCCGGCACCAACGGCATAAGGGTATTGTATCATGTTTCCCTTCTCTTTGCAAGAGAATAATTGGAAATATCTACATATCCGGCGTATTTGGGGAAGTACGTCGTGCAGATCACGTTATGCCGCACGGCTTTATCGGATGAAAGGGTTCGTTTTGCGGATATTTCCGGCATCAAATTGCCGGTGATAGACTTGCACGCGGGGTTTCATAAACGGCAAAAGCATTGTTTTCGTCGGAGTTCAATGCTTCGTGCCGCGGGAAAATCCCGCGTGCGGTATTTTGTTTTTTCCGGTGAACTTTATGCCGTGACCTTGCCGCGGAACGCTGTTCATAACGGTGCTTCCGCGGTATGGGTTGGTGTAAGGTTCCCTTTCCAGTTTATATATTTATGGGAAAATATTTCTCCGCTCTTTTCTTTTACCCTGCTTTCTCTCATTTATTTTTAATCCTTCATTATTATAAAAAGCGTCCCCGCAATAAAGCGGGGGCGCTTTTTATGGATACGGAAACCGAATGCTATGTACCTTTTAAGCGGATTTTTTTACGCCATAAACATAAAGCGCGGGTAAAACAACCGGAATCACGCCGCTGATCACCGTCCACACAGTGGGACCGTTCATAATTGTCGTGAAAAGCGTGACAATCGCAAGCGCCAAAATAATCAGGCCAAGGATACCGCAAAGCGTTTTGTTTTTGCATTTAAAGCCGAAATATCCCGCAGCAAATTCAAGCACAGCGCATACCCAGCCGGCACCTGCCGCAAGATATCCCATCCCGGGAATCACAACCGTCCCACCAACAAGAGAAAGAATCGACGCCACGATAAAGTAAATACCGTAAACAATAAACAAAACGGAAACGATTTTCAAAAGAAGCGTCGAGCGTGATTTTGTTTTTGACATAACAAAGGTCCTTTCTGTAAAAAATAATCATAACAATTACATGTCTATGTAATCTTACATTAAGTATACACAAATAAAAATAAAAAATCAACATTTTTTTCAAATTTTATTCATTTTTCCCGGCAAATGAAATCAACAAAAACATTTTGGAAAATCCGAATATTGACACCTGTTTTTCTATATGATATGATAGACATGACTTCACATATGGCGGGTTGTCATATTTTATTATTATTTTGAAAGGGACTTTACTATGCTACCCAACTATCAAATCAAAGCCGAAGCCAAAGCCGCGCTTTCCGGGAACTGGGGCAACGCGATCGGGATCTGGCTCGTCGGTACAATCATCATGGCTTTGCTCTCAAGCACCTTTTTCGGCGTCTTCTTAACAGGCGTTATCGTCTACGGCATCTCGGCAGCCTTTGCTTTCCTGATCCGCACCAAGCGCACCAATTTCGATATTTTGTTCAGCGGATTCCAAAATTTCGGCACCACCTGCGTCGCCGGAATCCTGCAATGGATTTATACTTTCCTTTGGTCTCTGCTCTTCCTCATCCCCGGCATCGTTAAAAGCTACTCCTATGCGATGACCTACTATATTATCCTCGACAATCCGAACCTTTCCGCAAATGAAGCGATCACGGAAAGCCGCAAGCTCATGTACGGAAAAAAGTGGAAGCTCTTCTGCCTCGATTTCAGCTTCATCGGCTGGATCCTGCTCACAATCTTGACTTTCGGTCTTCTCTCCCTTTATGTGCAGCCGTATCATGAAGCCGCAAGAGCGCGCTTCTATGAGGATATCAAGGCGCAGCCGACCGTGGAAGGGTAAAAAACCAAAATGCAGAAAGACGGGAGCAAAAGCTCCCGTCTTTTTCTCTTATGAATCGTATCCGTTCGGATTTCTGCTCTGCCATCTCCAGCTGTCGCGGCACATGTCCTCCAACGTCTTCTCCGCTTTCCAGCCGAGAAGCTCACGGGATTTTGTCGCATCGGCATAGCATTCGGCAATATCGCCCGCGCGGCGCGGCGCGATCTTATAAGGCACTTTCACACCGTTCGCTTTCTCAAAGGCATGCACCATATCGAGCACACTGTAACCGACGCTGGTGCCGAGATTGAAAATCTCAACGCCGCGATGTCCGGCAGCATAATCGATCGCGCAGGCGTGACCGCGGGCAAGGTCGACAACGTGGATATAGTCACGCACGCCTGTGCCGTCCTTCGTAGGATAGTCGTTGCCGTAGACGGAAAGACAAGCGAGCTTTCCGATCGCGACCTGCGAAATATAAGGCATCAGATTGTTCGGAATGCCCTGCGGATCCTCTCCGATAAGCCCCGATTCATGAGCGCCGACCGGATTGAAATAACGAAGCAGTGTCACGGACAGCTCCGGATCGGCCGCCGCCGCGTCTTTCAGGATAATCTCGATCATATATTTTGTCCAGCCGTAAGGATTGGTGCATCTGCCGACAGCCGCCGTCTCCTTGATCGGCACCTCGTCCGGCGCGCCGTAAACCGTCGCGGAAGAGCTGAAAATGATGTTATGACAACCGTATTTTTTCATGGTTTCGAGCAGTGTGAGCGTCGTATCCAAGTTGTTTCTATAATACGCGAGCGGCTTTTCCACCGATTCGCCGACCGCCTTGTAGCCCGCAAAATGAATGACAATATCCGGCTTTTCCTTTTCAAAAAGTCCTTCCAGCGCCGGTTTATCCGAAACGTCGATCCGATAAAACGGGAAATCCTTTCCGATAATCGTTTTCAGCCGGTTCAGAACCTCCGGCTTGCTGTTGGAAAAATCGTCCGCTATCACAATGTCGTGACCAAGTCCTGCAATCTCGATAGCAGTGTGCGAACCGATATACCCCGCGCCTCCTGCAAGCAGTACTTTCATAATCACTCCTCCTCCGACGCGCAAAATAAGCGCAAAACATTATTTTGAGTTTATATTATAACGCAGCGGCAAAAAAAAATCAACAGTTTCTCCATAGGATATTGCATTTTTTTTGATTTGTGATATGATAATTTACAGAAAAAAATTCCCTCATTTTTCATTCTCGGAGGAATATCATGATTAAATTTGACCGATATAAGGACGGCAAGCGGTACGCGCTTACGTTCAGCTATGACGACGGCGGCGCACAGGATAGACGTCTTGCTCCGCTTTTCCGCAAATACGGCATGAAAGCGACGTTCAATCTGATTTCGAGCGGCGTCACGAACCCCGAGACGCACGGCGTGCGCGCGGACGAGGTGCGTTCCCTCTACATCGAAAACGGACATGAGGTCGCCTGCCACACCTATTCGCATCCGCATCTCGAGCGCATGCTCATCGGGGATCAGTACGACGAAATCATGCGCGATCGCCGGCTGCTCGAGGAAGCGTCGGGCACCATCATCCGCGGTCTCGCCTACCCGTTCGGCACCTACAACGCCGATACCTTTACCGCGATGGAGACCGCATCCATCGTATACGGCAGAACCGCCGGCGCCTCCGGCAATTTCCTGCTGCCGGACGATTTCAAGGTTTGGATTCCGACCACGCATCACAACGAATGTGAACCGATGGTGAAAAAATTCATATATAACGTGGAAAAGGCGCCGTGGCGTGCCGGCGGCGTTCTCTATATTTGGGGACACAGCTATGAATTTGACAACAAGGACTACCCTGTCGGCTGGGAAAAATTCGAGGAGATCCTGTCGGAGCTTCACAAACGCGAATACGACATTTGGGCTGCCACCAATCTTGAAATCTATGACTATGTAGGTGCGGTAAAGCGCATCCGCCGTTCCGCGGACGGAAAAACCCTATACAATCCGACGGATACCGACGTATGGGTCTCAAATGACGATAAGCCGCTGCGGATCGGTGCATGCGAGTCGGTCACCATTCAATAATACATTTGTATCATTCAATTTATACATTTGAATGATTCCCAAAAAACAAGAGCAGGAGCCGCTTTTGCGGCTCCTGCCATTTTTCTGTTATAGGTCAATCCACGGCTTCCTCTGCGGCCGCCTGTCCGACCGCATCCACAAGGCACATAACCGCCCTTGCCAACACAACGGCAGCGCCGACTCCGAGACATGCCCGAACGGCCAGCCGAAGCCGAGCTATCCTCACCGCACATGCCTTCGAGATATCTCCGGTGATCTGAACCGAATTGTAAAAGCCTCTGATTCTCTTTTCTATCATGAATACCGCCATCCTTTCCGGAAACACCGTCCGTCGTCAAAGCAGGTCGCGCAGCTTGGCCGCCGCCCGCTGATATTTTTTCTTGCAGGCCTCCACCGTGATTCCGAGCAGGGAGGCGATCTCCCGATGCCGCAGACCGGCGTAAACTTTCATGGTGACAATCTGCCGCTCCTCGTCGTCCAGCGCGTCGAGCGCATTTTTGACTTCCATGGAAGACAGCAGCGTGCCCTCGTCGAATCGGGTTTCATTTTCGGCGTCGTCCGCACCTGAGCTTTCAAAGCGCCTATGCCGGAAAAGATCGATGGCGATATTTCTCGCAATCGAAAGCACCCATGCGCGCGCATTTGTCCCCTTTCGATAGGAAAAGGCTTTCTCCAATACCTTAACGTACGTTTCCTGAACCACATCGTCCGAAAGCGAAAAATCGCGCAGAACCGAATAGGCAACCGCGTAAATCTGCCTGTTCATATACTGATGAATGATTTGCAGCGCATCTCCGTCGCCGTCGGCAATCCGCAGAATCGCCTTTTCGCATTCGGCGCTCTCAAATATTTTCTCAAAATCCACAGGACGCACGTTTCCTTTCCTCTATATTTGTTATAACGAATCAAGGAAGGAAAACGGGACAGCCTTCCAGTAAAAATGAGACCATCAGCGCATTTCTTCCGAAAACAGAAACTTAACAAATCAAGTGTTGACAAATGAAGCCGAATATGATATCATAAAATATGAATTAAAAGCACATATATTTTGATTGATTCACACAAAAGGAGAGTCATATTGATGTCAGAAGTTGAAAGACTATATACAGTCGAGCAAGTCGCAAAAATGACCTCGCTCACTACAAGGACTATCCAAAACTATCTGCGCACGGGGATACTGCGCGGCCGGAGAATAGGCGGTCAGTGGCGCTTCACCGCAACCGATATCAGGGAAATGATAACCGGCAGGAACGGGTCGTCCGAAGCGGCGGCGGAGCAAAGGCAGAACGTCATCGATTTTCTTGACGGCGTCAATACCGATATCGGCGGAGAGACACAAATCTGCACCGTTATTGATCTCTATCTTCCGAGAGAAGACGCGGAGAATACATACAACAAGCTCCATGAGCTCGTCGAATCGGAAAAAGGAGAAAATCATCTCATTCTTCAATACAGCTACGCCGATGCCAGTCAAAAAGCGCGATTCCTGCTCTTTGCACCGCCGGCGCTCATCGGCAAAGCGATGGAAATTTTAAAATAGTCTCCATAGGGGCGGCCTCGGCCGCCCGTTTGCTTTTTTGGCGTTTATGCGGATTTTTGGAAAGCGGAAGCCTTCCTGTCACGGTCCGGCTCACAAGCATCCCTTTCGGCTTCTCAGACAGTGCCGGCATCTTTTTGATGCGCAGATACGGCGCCGGTTTTTTTATATTTTTATTTATTATAGCATATAGCAGGACAAAAAGCAATTCTTTTACCATGACGAAATTCATTTGAAAAGAATTCTTTTTCTTTTCATTGACCGCAGCGCATCTTTATGCTATACTGATATCATAAAATAAAAAGGGGGTTATCACATGAGAGAAGAGCGGCAAAACGAGGAAACAGGCGGTTTTTTCTCTGTTTTCACCGATGCGTGGAAATCCCGCGGAATCCCATTTGTTTTTGAAAAAAGAGACGGTTTCGCCGTCATCACCGGATACCGTGACAGTCTCCTGCCGAAAGCGGAAATCCCGTCTGTGCTCCGCGGCATTCCCGTCAAAAAGATCGGCTCGCGCGCCTTTTTGCAGTGTGATTTTATCGAAGAGGTATTCATTTCCGACGGCGTCGAAACGGTCGAGGCCAACGCTTTCTCCTCCTGCGACAGGCTGACGAAAATCCATATGGCGGATTCCGTGACAAGCATTGGGCGAAATGTATTTTTTGAATGTGAAAACCTTTATGACGTGAAGCTCTCTTCCCTTTTGCGCGAGCTTGGTCCAAGGGCATTCTTCGGATGCACGGGACTGCGGGACATCGAGCTGCCCGACTCACTCGAAAGCATCGGCGATCAGGCCTTCTGCGGGTGCAGAAAACTGAAAAGCATCCGGCTGCCGCTTGCCCTGCGCCAGCTTCCCCGCAGCGCGTTCGACGGCTGTGCCGCCCTCGACAGTATTTATCTCGAACGCGGCTCCTATGCGGACACGGTTCTTTCTCAAAGCGACTATTTCGGCAGCAAGCTGCGATATATACCAAGGATATAAAAATGAAGCAAATTGATCTTGCAACCGGCAAGGAGACCATCCTGCTGCCGGAGGAGACCGTCTCCTGCGCCATCGGGAACTTCGACGGCGTTCATCTCGGTCACAAAGCGCTGATTTCCCTCGCCGCAGCGCGGCAGAATACCTCAAAAAGTGCCGTTTGGACCTTTGCCGAGCCCTCCTCGCGGTTTCTAAACGGCAGGCCCGGGCTGCTTTCCACCATGGAGGAACGCCTATCCCTTTTCCGGGAGCTCGGCATCGACATCGTTTTTATTGAGGACTTCGAGAACGTCCGCGATATGGAAGCCGACATTTTTGCCAAAGAAATCCTCTATCGGCGCTGTCATGTCCGCGCCGCCGTCTGCGGCTTCAATTTCCGCTACGGGAAAAACGCCGCGGGGACGGCGGAAACGCTCTCCGAAGCGTTTCATGCGCTCGGCGCTTCGGTCACGGTCATGCCTCCGTATCAAATCGGCGGCGTGACGGTCAGCTCCTCGGAAATACGCGCGGCGCTCGCTGCGGGAGACGTCGAAACGGCAGCGGCCATGCTGGGCAGACCGTATTCCCTCACAGGAGAGGTCGTCGCGGGAAAAAAGCTCGGGCATCTGCTCGGCTTCCCGACGGCCAATCAACGCTTTCCCGAAGGGCGCGCGGTCCCGCGCTTCGGCGTATATGCCGTGCGCGCCGTCGTGGACAGACACACGTATCCGGGCGTTGCAAACGTCGGCGTGCGTCCCACGGTCGAAAACACGGAAAACGTGAACTGTGAAACCCATATCCTCCGTTTTGACGGCGACCTGTACGGAAAGACCATTCGGGTGGAATTTTGCAGATTCCTGCGTCCGGAAAAAAAATTTGAAAGCCCCGAAGCACTGCGGGAAGCGGTCATGCACAACATCGGGGAAACCGCGGAGTATTTCCACATAGAAACGGGGCACGGCTCATGAGAAAAAAATCCTCAGCGAAGCCCCAAGCATCACCTCGTCGGAGATGTGCCGCGGCCGTCTCCCTTATCCTGTTCATATTCCTGTCTTTTTCGGTGCCGGCGGGCGCCGCAGACTACTCGAAAGCAGACGACATAAGCTCCCGGTATGTTGCAGTCTATAATGTGCAAAACAGAAGGCTCGTTTTCTCCAAAGAGGCGGACAGCCGCACCGCGCCGGGCTCCACCGCCAAAATCATGACGGGAATCCTCGCACTGGAATATTTCGAGGGGCGGCTTGACACCGTCGTCACCGTAAGCGCCGCGGCGCTTCGCGGACTGGAAGGCAGCTCCGTGCTCGGGCTCAAATCCGGCGAGGAAATCCCTGTGCAGGATCTGCTCTATGCCCTGCTCGTCTCCGGCGCAAACGACGCCGCGAACGTACTTGCCATCGAAATCGCCGGAAGCATTACGGGATTTGTTTCCATGATGAACGCGAAAGCCACGGAACTCGGTGCGGAAAACACGCTTTATCTCAATGCGACCGGCCTTGACAGCACCGCCTATACCACTGCCGCCGACACGGCGAAAATCGCAGCCTACGCCTACCATAATGCGACATTTATGAAAATGTGCTCCGCCAGAGCCTACACGGTTTCGGCCACGAACAAAAACGAGGCGGTGACTGTCTATACCAAAAACATGCTGCTTTCCAATCAGTCGGAATATTACAGCAAGGACGCCCAAGGCATGTCCGCCGGCAATACGGAAAAAGCGGGATACTGCATCGTATCCGCCATCGACAAGGGTGCATATCCGTATATATGCGTCGCCATCGGCTCCGAAAAGGACGCGGCGGGAAAAATCGGCGGCTACACCGATGTCCGAGGGCTGCTCGAATGGGCAAACGGGAATTTTGCGGAACGGAAAATCCTCGATCAATCGGCGATCATCTGCGAAATGCCCGTGCAGGCGGGACGGGATGCCGATCACGTACTCATCATCCCAGCCGGCTCCGTTTACGCCTTTCTCGACGTCGATATCGATTCCGTCGACATCAAGCTTTCCTATCAGCTCGACCGCGACAAGCTGAAAGCCCCCGTTGAAAAAGGAGCGGAGGTCGGAACCGCTATCCTGCTTTTGGACGGCAATCCGATCGGAAGCATTTCCCTTGTCACAAAATCCGCCGTGAAAAAAAGCGCGTGGCGCGGATTTTGGGCAGATCTTGGCGATACTCTTACGAGCCGGACGTTTCTTATCTGTGCCGCTGTACTCGTCGTTTTATTTATTTTGTTTACAATCGGAAGATATTTCTTGATTTACAAAAAAGCGAAAATCAAAAGCGGTTATAAAAATGACCGCAGCATAAAATAATATACTTGAAGAAAGAAAGGATGGAATGAGTCATGGAAATTTCAAGCAAGGATATCCCGGAATTCGACGCAAAAAAGATGGAAAAGAAAGCGAAAAAGCTTTGGAAAGATCTCAATGAGGACAAAATCGAGATCAAATTTATCACAACACCGATGGGGCTGCTCGTCATGGCAGCCGGCATCACGACACTCGTTTGTCTTGCGAAGTGCGTCGGCAAGATGGAAAAAAGAGCCTCCGTAAAAAAGCAGGCCAAAAAGCTCGCCCGTGATATCGCGGAGGAAAAGGGATAACAAAAAGAGGCGCTTTCAGCGCCTCTTTTTGATTTTATTTTCTTGTATAAATTATTATATACAGACGTATATTATAAATCGTCTTGTCAGAACAGCTTTCGGATAACCGAAAAAGAACATCCGATAAACCAAGCAAAAGCAGTCCGTCCGCATGGTTTTCATGCGGACGGACTGCTTTTATGCCATCATAATTTCGGAAATGGCATCCAAAATCTTGTCATGACAGCCTCCGCAGCCGGTCGAGCAGTGCGTGATTTTCTGAACCTCTTCAAAGGCTTTCAGCACGTCGTCAAACTGATCAATCTGATGCAGCGCTTTTTCCACATCGCCGTAAGAAACCTGCTTGCAGTGACAAATCATTTCGTTTTCTTTCATACGTATCGCCTCCTGTCTTTATCAGCTATTGCTTATGAATGTATTTTAGCACAAGCGCTTTCCAAATGCAAGAGGGTACGAATAAGTTCTATGAAAACCCGCCAAACTCATTCGATCGGACGGATTCGGCCGCCCTGCCCTTTCAGGCGACTGCCCGCGCGCGCTTTTCTTCCCGTTTTTTCCGAATCACACCGGCTGTCACAACAAGCAAAACGGTAAACAGAGAAATTCTGATCCATTCAAATAAAGCATAAAGAAACGAGACCAGCGTCTGCAAACCAAGCAGCGATAAGGAATGCCAGCTTTCCATAGACAAAACGCCGATTCCGGGAATCCAGCTTAAAATGTAAAGTATCACGAAAACGCCCCATCCGGCACAAAACAGGATTTTCTGTTTGGACGACAGTTCCAGCCGCAGTCCCCGGAAACTGAAAAAAGTCCAGACCACAAGGCCAATCAGTCCAAGAAGCAAAACCCATGACCAGATAACACCCCAGTCAATACCGTGGTCATAGAAATAGGGAGAGAAGACACTCGCACGGCCAATCGAGCTGTGCAGTCCTACACAGATATCCCAATAAATATCAATTTGCCACAGACACCACAGTGCGATCCTCCGTCTGAAAAGAAAACAGGTGAGCCCACAGGTCAAAAACGGCAGAAAGAAAAGCAATCCCGAAAGCACATTGCCGAAAACGGCAATCAGCAAACCAAGAAGTCCGCCCACGGCGAGGATTATCGTTCCCACGAGCTTTCGCACCGGAACCGCATGAAGCACGACGACACGCTCTCCTTTGTCTGAGCAATTCGGTTCCGGCTTCTGCGGCTCGGGCGCCGCATCACGGACAAGCTCATCCAGCGTCACCCCGAAAAGCTCACTAAGCTTTACCAGTTTGTCAAGCTCCGGCACGGACGCACCCGTTTCCCATTTGGATACGGACTGTCGCGAAACCTCCAAGGCATCGGCCAAATCCCCCTGTGAGAATTTTTTCTCCGTCCGGAGACGGTAGATTTTATCCGCAAGTTCCATATCGGTTGCTCCTTCCCATCCTCTTTTTTTGTCATTATCTTATCATAAAAATATCAAAAAAACAACCAATCGGGCTTTCAAATTTTAGCAACCGACGGTTGCACATCCCATAAAAACGCCTAAAACCCCGGATTTTATATGAATCTCCTCTTTTTGCTTCTGCAAATGTGCATCTTTCAAGAATTTTTCTTTTTCGGTGAGATTGACAGGCCGATAAAACGACAAACGATTAACAGCACTGCAAAAAAATATCAACCGCATCGATTTTGCATTTGGAGGAACAGCTTATATGCTCAAAACAATCAAAGAATATGTGAGACTCATGAGAATCCGGCATTGGATCAAAAATTTTCTGCTGTTTCTCCCTGCTTTTTTCGCGGGACGGCTCTTTGAGGTCTCGATGTTTTCCGTCTTGGTTCCCGGATTTTTCGCGATGTCGCTCTATTCCTCAGCCGTATATGTGTTCAACGATCTCTGCGATGCGCCAAAAGACCGGCAAAACGAGACAAAACGCGAAAGACCGATCGCCAAGGGCACGGTTTCCGGACGTGCCGCCGTCATTTTGATTGCGGTACTGATAATCCTCGCTTCTCTTCTCAATTTGACCGCCTGCGGATTTTCCCTGCCGGCGCTTTTGCCGCTCGTCTTTCTCATCTTCAATATCGGATACAGTGCCGGACTCAAAAATGTTCCCATTCTCGATCTCGTCATTTTGGTTTCGGGATATATCATCCGTATTTTTTATGGCTCACTTGCCACCGGCATCGCCGTCTCCGGCTGGTTTTTCATGACGATTGTGGCGCTGTCCTTTTTTCTCGCGTTCGGAAAACGCAGAAATGAGAAGCGCAGTCCGGACAGCGAAAGCCGTCCGGTACTCGCCCGGTACACCGAGACTTTTTTAACAGAGGGGACCTATCTTTTCCTCGCGCTGTTCATCACCTCTTTGGAGCATGCACGGTGAAACCGCGATCACTCCCGCCGCATTTACCGTTCCGCTGGTCATCGTGATTGCTCTGCGCTACTCTCATGACATCGAAAAAGGAGGCGGCGGCGATCCCGTCGGCGTAATCTTCTCCGATATCGTGCTTTGGATTCTCGGCGCCGGTTATCTCGGTTTTATGACCTATCTCATCTATTTAGGCGGTGCGCCCTCATGAACGTATACGATTTTGACAAAACCATCTATCGGGGAGACAGCACAAAGGATTTTTATTTTTTTCTGCTGCGCCGGCATCCGGTACTTATCCGTTATTTACCAAAACAAATCATGGGATTCTTACGCCATCTCTCCGGAAAATACACCAAAACCGAATGGAAAGAAGCCTTTTTCTCCTTTTTGGCAGGCGTTCCCGACTGCGGGCGCGAGGCCGTGCAATTTTGGGACAGGAAAGAGCGCAAAATCGCCGCTTGGTACCGGAAACAGAAGCAGTCCGACGATGTCGTCGTCTCCGCTTCGCCGGAATTTCTTCTCGCGGAAATCTGCCGCAGACTTGAAATTCTCCCGCCGGTCGCATCGGTCGTGAATCCCAAAACCGGCAGATTTACCGGAGAAAACTGCCGCGGAAAAGAAAAAGTGCGGCGATTTTATGAACGTTTTCCAAACGGAAAGATCGCCGGATTTTGGTCGGATTCCCCGTCCGACCTGCCGATGGCGGCACTCGCCGCACGCGCATATCTCGTCAAAAAGAATAAAATCACACCGTGGAAGCTCCCACCGGAGGACAAACAACATGATTGAAGAATCCAAAAAATCGGGCGTCATCGTTAGGATTGCCTATGTATATTTAACGCTTCCCATTCTGATTTTTATTGCCGGATGGTTCCGGCTGTACCTTGCCATTCCCGCCATTCTCATCGTGCTCGTCGCACTGTTTTTCGCGATGCGCCGTGCGCCTAGGCTTTGGATTCCCAAGCTCACGCGCGGCAACGTGATGACCGTCGGCGTCATACTTGCCGCCGCACTTGTCTGGCTCTACTTTTCCGGAATCGGCGGATATGCCTATCAAAACTACGATTTCGGATGGCGGAACGGCATATTTAAAACGCTGGTCGACAACAAATGGCCGGTAATCCTCGATCAAACGGCGCCCTATTTCGATTCGCCCGCCGCATTTGTCTATTATTTTGCCTTTTGGCTGCCGGCGGCGCTGATCGGCAAGGCATTCGGGATTTCCGCGGGAATCCATTTCCAGTTCATTTGGGCGCTTATCGGGATTCTGCTCGTGTTTTACTTTATCATGGCCGCAAGAGAACGGCTTTCGCTGATGCCGGTTTTTGTTTTCATCTTTTTCAGCGGGCTTGACGCGCTGGGCTCGTTTCTTCTGACAAATTCCGACAGCTTCCTCTGGTTTGGCACCGGACATATCGAAAACTGGGTGCCTGGCTTTCAGTATTCCTCGTTCACGACGCAGCTTTTTTGGGTATTCAATCAAGCGGTTCCCGCATGGCTCATCACACTCCTGCTCTTTCATGAGAAGGATAACCGCTCCGTTGTGTTTCTCTATTCGCTGTCGCTGCTCTCCTGCACACTTCCGGCGGTCGGACTGCTCCCGCTGCTGTGTTACTTCATCATTGCCAATCTCCTGCGGGACTATGACAGGGAAAAAGCCTTCGGAAAAAATCTGAAAAATATGCTTCGGGGGCTTTTCACCTTTACCAATATCGCCGGCGGCGGCCTTATCGGAATCACCTCGTTTTTATTCCTCAAAACCAACACAGCCGGACAGAGGATCGGCACAGTCTTCGGCAAAAGCTCCTTGGCGTCGTATCTGTTATTTGTGTTTTTTGAATTTCTCATCTATTTCATCGTCATCTACCGTGCAAGACCAAAGGGCGGACTTTATTGGGTGACGCTCGCTTCCCTTTTGCTCATTCCCCTTATCCGAGTGGGTGGCAGCATCGATTTCGTCATGCGCGCGTCGATTCCCGCTCTTGTTTTGCTCTGTCTCATGACAATAGGCGCGCTCGACCGCTATAAGGCCGAAGGGACAAAGCCGCGGTATCTCTTGCTCATCGCCGTTATCCTCATCGGTGCGCTCACGGCGCAGCACGAGCTCACCCGCTCCGTTCAGCGCACGGTCGGCGCCGGCGCCGACAAATCGAACATTCTTTGCGAGCCGCTCGACCTTGTCGGCGATCCGCTGCGAAACAACTTTTTTGGGAATCCGGAAAATTCGTTCTTCTTTCAGCATATCGCAAAAAAATAGGCAAAAAGGGTGCTTCCGCCGGAAAACCGGCGCAAGCACCCTGAAAGCTTCTCGATTTTCCGGCATCCGTCATCGGAAACCGGGCGCTCCCTGCGGCAGTAGCTCCTCAAAGCAGGAAACTCACGGCACCGCCTCCGCTCAGTAGTGATACTTTTTCCGTTTGCCCAATAAAAAGAGGAACGTCACAACCGCCGCCATAAGCTCCGCGGCAACAATGGAAATCCAAATGCCGTCGATCTCCCAAATCAGCGGGAAAATCAACACGGCCGCAACCTGAAAAACAAGCGTGCGCAGAAACGAAATGAGCGCCGATACCAAGCCGTTGTTCAGAGCAGTGAAGAAGGAAGAACCGAAAACGGCAATCCCCGCAAACAGAAAAGAAAAGGAATAAATCACAAAGCCCCGCAAGGTCAAGGCCAAAAGCCCTTCATCATAGCCGACAAAAACCATAGCCAGCGGTTTTGCCAGAAGCTCCGCCGCAATCAGCATCACGACCGAAACAATCCCGATCAGCGTAAGACTTTTTTTAAGCAGGCTTTTCAGCTCCTCATGATTCCCGGCACCGTAGTGATATCCGATGACAGGAGCCGTTCCGACGGAATACCCGATAAAAGCGGCAAGAAAAATCATATTGACATACATCAGCACGCCGTATGCCGCGACGCCGTCCTCGCCTGCATATTTCATCAGTTGAACATTGTAAAGCATACTGACAACGGACATAGAGATATTGGACATCAGCTCCGAGGAACCGTTGGTGCAGGTTTTCAGCAAAGCCTTGCCGTCATATTTTGCTCTCCCGAGCCGCAAACGCCCCGGATTCGGACGGAAAAAATAGATTAGCGGAACAATCCCGCCGACGCATTGGCTGAGAGCAGTTGCCGCGGCCGCTCCGGAAAGCCCCAGCGGGAACACCGCCACCAAAAGCGCATCGAGCGCAATATTGGTGACACCCGCAGCGACCGTAACAGCAAGGCCAAGCTGTGGTTTTTCCGCCGTTACAAAAAAGCTCTGAAATTCATATTGCAGAATATAGGCCGGCAGCGCCAGCAAAATAATCCTGCCGTAGGTCACACAGTCATCGAGCATGGTGTCCTTTGCGCCAAGCAGCGCGGCAATCGGACGAATAAAAACGAACCCCAAGGCGGCAATCACAATTCCGCACGCCGCGGATACATATACGATCAGAGAAAACAGCCTTTTAGCCTTTTCATGGTCTCCCTCACCCATGGTTTTGGCAATGAGCGCGCTTCCGCCCGTGCCGAACATAAAGCCGACCGAGCCGAGAATCATCAGAAACGGCATAATGAAATTGACGGCGGCAAAGGGTGTTTTTCCCACGAAATTGGATACGAAAAATCCGTCCACAACGCCATAAATGGAAGTAAAAATCATCATCACGACGGATGGCAGCGTAAACCGTAACAGCTTTTTATAGGTAAAATGATTGGATAATTGAATGCTCATATTTCTCTCCTGAACCAACATAACGCAAAATCGCCGACAGCAGGCGCCAGCTCCTTGATGCGCCAATCGGTCGTATTGACCGTAAGCTGATAGGTGCTGCGCTCTCCCCACTTGCCGCCGGCAAGCATTTCGCGCGTACTCGCCCGATTTTTATCGATGCGGCGGATATTCTGCTCGAGCTCCCGGCGGGAAAGCTTCTCATCGGCGCCGGCGCGCTCCGTGCAGCGCCGGATTTTGCTCTCCATATCCGCGCAAACAAAGATATGGAAAGGATTTTCCCGCCGCAGGATTACATCCGCATTGCGGCCGACGATCACACAATCGTTTCCCACTCTCGCAATGCCCTCGATTACGCGTTTTTGCTCCAAAAGCAGCGCAGTCTGCACCGACTGTACGGCAGCACCGGAAAAGGAGCGGCAAAACGTCAGCGGGACCCTGCGCCAAGCATGCTCTTCAAGCGCCTTTTCTACATATCCCTCATCCAAGCCCTGTTCTTTGGCAATGGATTCGATGATTTCCCGATCGTAATAATCAAAGCCAAGCGCATCGGCAAGACGCTTGCCAAGCTCTCGTCCTCCGCTGCCGAATTCACGGCTGATGGTAATAATCCTCATCGCGCCAGCCCCTTTACTTTTTCTTTGAAATCCATAAGATATTTCTGCGTCAGCTCAACATAAAGCGTCCGCTCCTCCTCCGTCCACGAATCGAAAATCTCGTTTTCGATTTCTATCACGCGAAGAACGGTATCCTTTGCCAATGTCTTGCCCTTATCGGTCAGGCACACCTGTTTCTTTTTTCCGCCGACAGCTTTCAGATAAACCACTTCCTCATGTTCCAGCTTCCGCAGCGCCGAATTGAGCGTTTGCTTGCTGATGCCGGATAAGCGGATAATATCGTTTACAAGACAGCTCTCACCATGGTTGCAAACGGTGTAAAGGACCAGCATCGTGCTGTCCGACAAGCCGAGCTTTAAGGCGGCTTCGTGATAGGCAGCGTCAATTTCGGTTGTCAGATAATTGATTCGTTCCATCGCTTTGGATAAACAAGTCTTCATACAGACCTCCATTAGTACGAAATCGTACCACCTATTATAGTACGATTTCGTACCATTGTCAATGGGTTCCCGCAAAAAAAACGGCAGGGATTTGCCCCTGCCGTTTTTTACCATATATAACATTACGATTGCCGGCGCCGCCATAATGCTCCAAGCCGGCAGCCCCAAACCTTTACAAGCTCAGGCCGTCTTTTTTGCTATGACGAGCAGTCCTCTGTCCCCGGTGGTTTCCTCTTGATAATTTTCAACGGAAGACAAAACGGAAAAGCCGCAGGCAGCCAAAAGCGCATGCACCTCTTTAAGATCCAAAGCACTGTGATAAAAGCGTTCGCCAAACATCTCGCCGATGATGGAGCCGTCTTTGTTCCCATGCGTAAACAGAAAATATCCGTCGATATTCATGAGCGCCGAAACGACCGCATAAATCTCTCTTTGCCTCTCATGGGAAATGTGCCATAAGGAATCAAAGGCGATTACGGCGTCGTATTTTTCCGACGGATGAAAGTTCAGTAAATCTCTCACGAGAAAAGAAGCCGATTTCAATTCAAGCCGTCTTGCCTTTTCTATCATCCTCTCGGAAATATCGATTCCGGTCACCGTAAAGCCCCTCCCCACCAAATACGCGGAAATCGGATAGCCCGTACCGCAGCCGACGTCCAGCACTTTGGAGCCCGGTCTTAGCAGCTCCGAAAATTCGGCGACACAGCGGTTTATCTTTGTGTTCTTGCGGAAATCGTACCACTGCTCGCAAATTTTGTCATATGAATTTCCGATATCGTTCATTTCAGAATCGTTCATGGCTTACTCCTATTCGGCATATTTTTTGATAGCGAGACCGTCGTTGCTTATCGATCCTCATATTGCATCGGAACATATGGAAGAATGCCCCAAGTTATCTCATCGGCATAATGAATCTCCGTATGTATCATAGAGCGATAATCCGCCGATGTTGCCTTAATACATGGAAATTCCGCACATTCTCCGCACGCCGACAATTCTTTTTTCGACGCACAGTCTTTCGCGTTACATGGATCGGCTTTACAATAGCAATCGTCGCTAAAACAGCCGCCGCAGCGCATGCTCCAATCTGTTTGCCCCCACATTTTAATCAACTGTGTTTCCATAACAGCCCGCAGCTCCTCGCTCGTATGAATATAATGGACACACAAATCACAACGCTGGCCACATTTGGAATATAATGCGTTTTCCTTTGGAAAGGGTTTACGATTAGGCTTCTTTTTAATTTGTATGAGCTTTTTGACCTCTTCCAGCTGTTCCAAAGAGCTTACATCCATAAACATCCGTTTTCCATCATGGTATGTTTTTGAATGATCATAACAATCACATACATATTTAGAAAATTTGCTTTTCTGAATTTCAAAAAGTTCCCGCTCTTTTTTGCCAAAAATAATTAAAAACGTAAATTTATCATCATGAAGATATATTGTAACAATCGTTTTTTGACCTTGTTTAAATTTTAATTCATCTTTACCATCTCCGATTTCATCCAAACGGTATTTGCCACGCATAAATACCATTGTTTCATGACTGATCTGTTCAAGCAGCGTCATAAGATATCTCCCATACCTTCTGATTACCACATCCGTTTTTTAATTACTCCCACTCGACCGTCGCCGGCGGTTTTCCGGTCACATCATAATAGACGGAGGAAATCCGACCGCCGAATTTTTCAAGAATTTCATTTGCGGCCTCCGTCAGTGCGGAAGCATCAAAATCCTTGCCGGGCACGGCAGGACGGGCTGTCATGAAATCGGTCGTGCAGACTGCGCGCACGGCGATGGAATACTTATCCTGCTCGCCGTCGGCAAACGGCAGCAGCACGGCAAAGCACTGGCTGATATTTTGATTCATAATCTTATCCGTCACAATCGCATCCGCCTCGCGCAGCAGCTCGGTCGATTCATAGCCGATATGGAGCGGCTTGAAGTGAAATTCGCCGAAAGCGTCGGCATTGCCTGCGATACGGTAAGCGACGCGGTTGATGAAAGCGCATTCATTCGGAATGAGCTTAGCCACATCGAAAATCTCATTCCAGTCCGCGGCACCGGCATCTTTGCCCTTTAAGACAGCAAGATGGCGATAGCTGCGGTGGTCGCCCTGTACGCCGACACTGTTCATCGGGGCGACGGCGGCGATATATCCTTTCCCGCCCGCAAGGTTTTCAAGGAGAGCAAGCGATTCCCTGCCCGGAAGCGCTGCCGGCTCGTCCGCACAGATGATGCGCACGCAAAGCCCCGGTCCGGGGAACGGCTGACGCGATGCGATGGATTCGTCAAGTCCCAGCATACGGGCGACCTTGCGCACCTCGTCCTTATGCCAGTCCCAGTTGGTTTCGATGATCATGCCGCGTTCTCTCGCCTGACGCACGATGTCCACATCGTTGTGATGCGTTTTGATTTTATTTGCATAACCGCTGACATCCGGATTTCCGCTTTCAATGAGATCCGGACGAAGCGTTCCCTGCGCGAGGAAAGTGGAATCAAAATCGATGCCGAGGCTCTCGGCTGCCTCCCTTGTCACCTTAATGAACATGGAGCCGACAATCTTGCGCTTCATCTCCGGATCACAGGTTTCGGCCAGCGGCCCGATGAGCGTTCCCGTGCCGTCGTCCACCTTTCCGAAGAAAAATTCCTCCGCGGCATTGACGCGCTTCATATTGACAAGACCGAGCGAGGCGAGATTCTCACAGATGATGTCGCTTTCGTTCTTGCGCATCATGCCGTGGTCGATATGGATGGCATAAACGTCCTCCGGCGGAAGTGCTTTTGTGAGCAGTGCCGCCGTCACGGCGGAATCCACGCCGCCGGAAACAAGAACCATCACTTTGCTTCCCGCGGCACGACGGCGAATCATGGCAATCGAAGTCTCGATACGGTCATCCAGTGCATATACCTCGGTAAGACCGCAGATGCCGCGCAGAAAATTATTCAGCATTTGGATGCCGTTTACCGTCGGATCGACCTCCGGATGAAACTGTACCCCTGCGATTCTGCGCTTCTCATCATAAATGGCGGCGACGACATCACCGGTTTTCCCGACGCAGGCAAAGCCGGGTGCCATGACCTGCACGGCATCGCCGTGACTCATCAGAACCGGCTGCTTGCTGTCCAATCCCGCAAAAAGCGGACAAGAGGGATCCACATCGATCGTGATTTGACCGTATTCCGTCTTGACGTCCGGCATCACACGACCGCCGAAATGCTCGCAGATGAGCTGCATCCCATAGCAAATGCCGAGCATCGGACGGCCAAGCTCAAAAATACCCTCGTCATATTTCGGCGCCGCATCGCTCCAAACGCTCGACGGTCCGCCGCTCAAAATGAATGCGGAATAATCCGCAAGCTTTGTGATTTCAACACCGATCGGAAAGATGTCCGAATAGACGCCCGCCTCACGGACACGTCTGTCGATGACCTTCGTATACTGACCGCCGCAGTCCAAAATCGCAATTTTTTCCTTCATATCTCCAAACCTTCCGAAAATTTTATTGATTCAGGCTATAATAGATTTATTATATATAAAATCGGACAAAAAAGCAAGATGGCAAGCATAAAAAACAGGAAAATATGTCGTTTTCTCACCGACGAGAAAACGACGAAAAGAGTCGTTGAGGCTGCCGCCTCAAACTCCATCTTTCTGCCGGAAAGTTCATACCCACGGCTCGAAGGTGTTGCAGTGCTCGCAAAGCTCGCACAGGCCACCAC
>ERZ1673741.340-NODE-340-length-56828-cov-111.413542_pt1 | contig 56828 bp, 47 predicted proteins | sample MGYA00580209_ERZ1673741 | MGnify/ENA primary metagenome ERZ1673741 (study PRJEB41218, sample SAMN15661754) | gut metagenome | host: Homo sapiens | place: Canada: London | collected 2015-08-20/2019-03-30 | study: EMG produced TPA metagenomics assembly of... | reverse complement strand
AGTTGGTTGCGAAAGCCTTGTGATGGTTACCGGCGTTGCAATCCACGATGTCGAGTACCTCAATCTCATCGAAGTGATGCTTGGCTGCATAGGCGGTGAAGATGCCGGATACACCTGGGTCGAAACCGCAGCCGAGGATAGCGCAGAGACCTGCCTGCTCGAACTTATCCTTGTAAGCCCACTGCCAAGAGTACTCGAAGTGAGCCTCGTCCTTAGGCTCATAGTTAGCGGTATCCATATAGTTGCAACCGCAAGCCAGACAGGCATCCATGATGGTGAGATCCTGATAAGGCAAAGCGAGGTTGATGACAAGCTCAGGCTTGTAGCTATTGAAGAGAGCCTTCAACTGCTCAACGTCGTCGGCATCCACCTCAGCTGTCTGAATATCCATCTTGTAGCCCTTGGCATGGATATCCTTAACCAGCTTATCGCATTTTTCCTTGCGACGGCTAGCAATCATAAACTCGGTGAAAACGTCCTGGTTCTGGACGATCTTGAAGGCAGCCACGGTAGCCACGCCACCTGCGCCAATCATAAGTACTCTACTCATTTTTTATCTTTAATGTTAAGTGTTTAATGTTTACTTTATCTCATTTGCCGAAATTCCCAGAGCATTCATGAGCGAATAACCGAGAATCTCCTGTCTGAAGTTTCCTCCCGGCATGGGTTGCATGGCAAAGAGGGTGATGCGCTTGTCATCGTCATCTACCTTACGGAGTATCTCGCGGAGTCGGTCGTAAGCATCTCCATCCTCAGAATTTGGGATTACCATCACTCGCTTCACCTCCTTGGCGTTGCATACGGTGCGTGCCACATCTACGAGGAAGTCATCCTTGCCTACCATCTTCTCCTCTGTAGGATATGAAGAGATGATGAATTCTCCGAGCTTATCATCCTTGAAAGCCTGAGCGTTCAGATCCTTCTCATAGTTGGCAGGGCGGAAGTTCTTCATCGCCATCGACTGTTTGTCGTGGATAAGCACAACCTGTGTCTCGTGCTCGCCCTCTCTCAGACCTCCGTCAAGGGCAATGCAGACTGCCCATTGTGCCATATCGGCTGGTTGGATGCGACGGTTAATCATTCGTTCGAAGTTGACTATCAGGTCGAAAGCCACTCGGTCGATATAGTCGGCGTCAGCGATAATTACATTCTCGCTCCATTTTATATTGTTTGTATCTAATGTATTCATTGGTGCAAAAATTAAGCAAACGAGCACAATGAAAGCTTGCTTTCAAATTGTCGAGTGCAGATTATTTCTGCAAATTTACGAATAAATTTCGTAATTAAGGCATTTTGGAAATATAAAATAATAAAAAAGATAGTATTTTCATCATTTCTTCATTTGATGGAATACTATCTTCAGTATTTTATGTGATAATCCGGGCTCTTCTTCTTTCCATTCTCCGGTCTTCTTTCTCGGCAATCCGGGCTCTTCTTCTTTCTGTTCTCCGAAGTCTTTTATGCGATAATCTTCGCCAGATAATGTCCGGCGAGAACGGCGATAAGTCCCAGCGCCAGACTTCCGAAGAGATAGAGCATCATATAGAGGTAATTCTCTTCTTTCATCAGTCCTGCTCCCTCGTTCATAAAGGTAGAGAAGGTAGTGAATCCTCCGCAGAATCCCGTGGTGAGCAGCAGTTTGGCAGATGGCGACATCCATCCCCCTTCCCGCCAGTTCAATCCCGAGAGGAACCCGATGATGAGGCATCCCGCCACATTCACCGCCATCGTTCCGAAAGGAAAGGCAATCACCGTGCAGGATTGCACCATCTTCGATACCCAATATCTCATGCCGCCCCCGAAGAAGCTGCCGATGCTTACTATCAATATTTCTTTCATCTCCTTATATAATATAGTAACTTGATGTAATTTAATAACTTGTATGATATAATAATTGGGTGCAAAAGTACGAGTTTTATTTCTACTGGCAAAAATATCTTTGAAAAAAGATAATCCTCAGCTTAATTTTTCCCTCTATTTTTCTTTTAAGGGATAAAGAAGCAATCAGAAAGCGGGGAAAGTTCCCTCTTCTTGATGAAAACAGAATATGTTGAACAATTAAAATTAATAGGAGAAACAAGTTATGAAACGAGTATTCAATCTTTTGGTAGTGGATGAGAGTGGCAGCATGAGCATTATCGAGCGTCAGGCACTGGTGGGCATCAACGAGACCTTGACCACGATTCAGAAAATGCAGAAGACGCATAAGAACATGGAGCAGCGTGTAACGCTCATCACCTTCGACAGCACCCACAAGAAGCTGTTTTATGATAATGTGTCTGCCCATCGTGCCAACCCCTTGAACTCTAGGGATTACAACCCATGTGGCGGCACCCCTCTTTATGATGCCATCGGTATGGGCATCGCCAAGATCAACGCCCTGACCACCGAGGATGACTGCGTGTTGGTGACTATCATCACAGATGGTGAGGAGAATTGCAGCGAGGAGTATGATCTGAAGATGATCAAGAACCTCATTGAGAAGTTGAAGAAGCAGAACTGGACCTTTACCTTCATCGGCACCGATGATCTTGATGTGGAGAACATTGCTCATGGTCTGGGCATCGACAATCACCTCCAGTTCTCGGAAGATGAGGCTGGCACCAAGGCGATGTTTGCTAGAGAAAACAGAGCCCGAGAGCGCTACAACAAGTGCCGTGCGATGGATTGCAAGATGGAAGCGGGCAGTTATTTTGAGGAGAATAAAGAACGTACCATCTCATAAATGTCCTGGTTTTATAAATGATGGCAATAATTACTGTGCGAATTGCGCCAAACAAAATGTTAAGTGTCATGCAGTTTATCACTAGGCAATACATTTGTTAAATGTGTATAGTTACGAATAAATATTATTTGAATGTATAAGGATGTTTATATTGTCTTGCACATGACAAGACATTTGATTTTGACAAAGAAGGCAATTGGAATGGCTATATGCCTACGTTGCTTTATGGAAAGAACGTCCCGTATGAATATTTGGAGGGAGGCAATGTAATCTACTGGGACTTGGTGGACAATCCGTTGTGTAAGCAACTTGATTGGGGCAGTTGGGGTTTGAAACGAACAGCCAAAGATATGGTTCTTTTCCTTGAACAGTATAAGGATAATAAATATGCCAAATACCTAATCGGGAATATAAAGGTGGATTTCATAGATAATGGATTAGAAGATGTTGAACTGGTTCTTGAAGCAGTGGAAACATAGCTTTTTGTTTTCTGGCGATAGATAATGAAGAATAGGAATTTTGTAGAAAATAAATTCTAAAAGGTAATTATATAAAGACTCCAACTTGTTAGGATAACTAATAAGTTGGAGCTTTTATATTTAATTCTGGCCATAAGGTTGTTTGAGTCTTCAATAATTCTTCTAATTGAATTCCTAGAAATTACATGGCGACGCAGGAATCTCTGTGTCCTGACGTAGGAAAGATTACGTCGCCATGTAGTAAAGTCTACATCGGGACGTAATTTTTGGGGTATCTATAAGGTATTGTATCAGATTCTTTTTAGATTTAGCGTCGAGTTTATACGCACACGAGAAAAGTTTTTTTATGAAAAAAGTCTCAAAGTATCATCTTTTGGGTTAAGTAATGGTATAAATAACTGATATATAATAATATACAAGAATGATACTTTTCGGATTACTTTACAAAAAGTATCATCGAAGTATCATGAAATTGCCATAGAAGTATCATCAAACCATCACAAAATCGTCATAAAGCATCATGCATAATATCGAAGCCGCCGACTTGCGAGAAGTGCCCAAAAATCGTCCGATACTTTGGGCACTCGATGCCTACTATATGGGCAATGAGTGCCCGTTACTTGTTCTCTCAATGCCCGACACTTGGTCCCTGAGTGCCCACTTGATGGTCTCTTACAGACCGCTTAATGGTCTCTTACAGACCACTTTATGTGCTTTTATTCCTAATTCTGGTTGTCAATCTTTCCTCTTATTCCTAGTTTGTGTTGACATTCTTTACATTCTGAAAAAGTAGACGCTATCAATTTTATAAAACTGGAATAGTAGACACTCCTTTTTTAGCCTTTTAAATCGACTCAAAGCCGTATTTTATGATACTTCTTGCGATTTTATGATACTTCGATGATACTTTTCTGTAAAATATATCGAAAGTCTCATTTTTGTATATCTCAATGTATCAGGTGCTTAGGATGTTATTTTCTCTAAATAATGATACTTTGATACTTTTCTCACAAAAAAACTTTTATGTGCAGGAAATAAATGTGGAGAAAATGCAGAAGCTGAGTGCTATTGTGACCACGATTTCTGATAAGCAGTATCAAAATGATTAACTGCCTGGAGAAGGTTGTAGATAGGGTTGATTTAGCAGAATGAGTTGGTTCTACTGGATGACGGAGTCGGCTCGATGGGATAAAGGAGTCAACTCTATAGGTTGATGCAAGCGTCTTCGTGAGTTGAAAGACATTACTCCTTGGGTTGCAGAAGATACCTTCTCAGCAGTTGTCACTAGGCTCAGCAGGTCTGCCGAGCCTAGTCGGCAGGTCTGCTGACTGCAGTCAGCAGCTTTGCTGAGCCTAGTTGCTACACTTTATTCTAGCCGATATTTCTCTCATATCATCCGGAAGATAAGAGATTGCCTTCTCTTTCATTTCTTGCGGAATACCGAATCGGGCTTCGGCGATGGAGCCGACGATGGCTCCGATGGTATCGCTATCGCCGCCATGAGATATGGCTAGGCGGATGGCATCCTCGAAGGATGAGGCTTGCGAGAGGAGATAGAAAGATAATGGCACAGCATCCATGCAGGTTTCGTCGAACTTGCCTTTCGGATAATCTCGGGTATCGAAATCCTCGTAATAGCTGCGGGCGATATCCTTGAAGGCTTTCATTGCTTCATCATCTGGCAGATGGCTTTCCTTGCTCTTGCGGAAATGCCAGATGGCATGAGCCACGGCTTTGGCTCCCTTGATTCCTTCGGGATGGTTATGGGTAGGAAGAGCCGTTTTCTCAGCCTCTTCCAAAACCTGCGACAGGTCATCGAATAGCCAAGCCACCGGCGATACTCGCATTGCCGAACCATTGCCAAAACTATTATATGGCTGCGGATCTAGAGAATGAATCCACCCCGCGAATCTACCGCCATACGCTCCTTTCGGGGAAGGATAGCGGCGGCACCAATCCAGCAGGCTTTCCTGATAGCTTCGCCCGTTCAGTATCGCATCGGCTATCGCTACCGTACAGATGGTATCATCGGTGAAGTTGCATCCTTCGCCGAACATCTCGAAATCATAATCAAACGTATTGTTGAACTCATATTTTGAGCCAGCAATATCTCCTATCATTGCTCCTAACATAAGCTACTAATTCTCTATAACTTTACTCTATCACCTCCCAGAAACTCTCCGGCAGGCTGATGTTCTTCATCTCCTTTGCCTTCTCGAACAATGGGGCGATGTCTTCGGCTTCGAAGCCGGCGATGCCGCAACCTATTGGGGTTACCAGAAAATGTAGCTCGGGATGATGATTGGCAAAATCAAGGAATTCCTCCACGTATGGACGAATGGTTTCCACGCCGCCCTGCATCGTAGGGATGGCGTAACTCTGACCTTGCAAGCCTACACCCTTGCCCATGACGGCACCGAAATGCAGGCGGGCAATGCGGGCTGCTCCACCACCATGCATGCCAGCCAGATTGCTGCCAAACACAAAAATCTCGTTCTCTTTTAATGAATCAATCCAGCGAGGAGTGATTCTTCCCTTCTTCATTTCTTCCATATTATTCTTATTATTAAATATGTTATTGCCTTTATCTGCCGATTCCTCGCAGCACTTGCATTCGGACATCATTCTCAGCATCGACATCTTCGGAGCACTTGAAACAGATGTATCTTCTTCGCTGAACGACAGGTAGCTTCCGTATTCCGATGCGTCGAAGTATCTCTTGAAATAAGGAATCACCACATCGTGCATCATCTTCTGGCAACGCTGGGTGACGGCTGAATGGGATATGCCCAACTGAGCGGCTACGTCCTTGCCCCGGAATCCCTCTATATAGAGCATCTTCAGGATGATGCTGTTCTTGCTGTCTCTGCCATAATAGAAATTGCCGATGTCCTCTATCGTCTGATAAAGATCGTGCTCAAACTGGTTGTCGGTTACGTCAAACTGCATCTTGCGGCTTTCCTGCCTTGCTTCGAAACTCTCGAAGTGATGCTCCTTTACCACTTCCTTCAGTTTATCCAGTAGCAGGAATCGGAAACCATTCACCATCCAGGTTTTGAGCGACATGCTCGGCTTCCGGTCTTCCAGCGGCTTGAAGTCGTGTTCGCAGAGATAGAGATAGTATTCGTGAGCCAGCGAGAAGAAGTCCATGCCCGGCTTGTGCTGCAGGTCGTATCGCTTATCGTAGATGCAATAAGCCACCCGGCAGTATCCGTAGTAATACTCCCTTACGATTCTGGCATCGGCATCCTTGAAGCCCTGCAGAATCTCATCATCCGATAAGCTTTCCAATGTCTTCTTCTGAAAATCAGTTTCTGAAAAATTCTTTTCTTTCTTCATATCGATATATCTTTTTGATATCCGCAATCCGTTTGCAAATATATACTTTTTCTTTGAGAAAGCGGAGAAATAGCTCCTTTTTTTCTCTTCTCTATGATATTAAAAGAGAAAAGAGGAGTAAAAATTAAGCTGATATCGAAAAAAAATGCATCCCGCTTTTTACTTTTCCCTTTTCTGGAGGTCATATAATCGTAACGTTCATGAAAATAAACGAATATGAGTATTAATGACAAAGGCATAGTGGATACGCTGAAGGAATGCCCGGAGAACGGATTCGGAATGCTAATGATGAAGTATCAGGAACCGGTTTACTGGCACATACGCCGATTGGTGGTTTCGCATGATGATGCACAGGATGCTTCGCAGGAAACTTTTGTGAGAATCTATCGCTCGTTCAATCAATATCGGGGCGACTGCTCACTGAGAAGTTGGATTTACCGCATCGCTACCAACGAGGCTTTGCGGTTCATCAGCAAACGGAAACAGAAAGAAGTTTCTCTGGAATCAGATTCAACGGGCGTCAGTCTCATCCCAGCCGATAATTATATCGACTTCGATGATAAGGTGGCAGTAAAACTGCAGAAAGCGATTCTCTCGCTTCCGCCTAAGCAGCAGCTGGCATTCAATATGAGATATTACGATGAACTCGGGTTCGACGAAATAGCGAAGGTTGCGGATTCCACGCCAACCAGTATCAAGGCAAGCTATCATGTTGCCAAGGAGAAAATTATCAAGTACATGAATTCGAACGATTAAGTGAGAGTTCTGTGAGTTTTTTAATGGTTATTCAAAATGGAAAAGAATATGGATACAAATTTTGATTTTAACAAAACCGGGAAGTTTGACTTCGACCAGGTGGGTAAGCGGATGCCTTATTCTACGCCAGAAGGATTCTTCAAGGAGATGGAAGCCAATATCCTGGAGCAGGTGAAGAATGACAAACCGGCACCTGTCAGGATACAGCCGAAGAAACGATCTCTGAGGAAGGTGATTTGGACGGCTGCAATAGCTGTGGCTGCATCGGTGGCAGTACTTCTGGTACTCAACATCGATTTCGCTGCGCCTCATTCTTCTCTGCCATCTCAGGCTGATAATGAGATGCAAGCGGTTGATCAGGCTTTCGCTCAGTTATCTTCTGCTGATCAGGCTTATTTGCTCAATGTTTATCAGGAGGATGTCTTTCTTGATGAATAAACGGACTCAGTAATATATAATAAATAGATTCTATAATATATAAAAAGGTGAATTATGAAAAAGATTTTAGGTATTTTGATGATGGTCATCGCTATGATGACTGTTACAACAAATGTATGTGCACAGGCGCCTAATCAGAAGCAGCGCCTATCTCGTGAACAGCTGGCTGAAAAGCAGGCACAATATATTGCTCACGATCTGGGGCTTGATGAGAAGACCAGCTCTAAGTTTATTGACACCTATGCCGAGTGTCAGAAAGAAGTTTGGGCTTTAGGACCTCGCCTTCATCATAAGAAAGGCGAAGTAAAGACTGATGCTCAGACAGAACAGGAGATTAAACAGCGCTTCGAGATGAGCGAGAAGATTCTCAACATCCGTCAGAAATACTACAAGAAGTATTCTCAGTTCCTCACTCAGCAGCAGATTCAGCGGGTTTATGAGATAGAGCGTCAGATGATGAAGCGATTTGCTCAGAAGAAACCTCGCAAGGGTATGGGAAAGGATGGTAAGCCTAGGGCTAGAAGAATCCAAAATCAACAAGGGTAGAATCAGAGAAAATATAGATTTTCCAGAAACGCCTTTAGGTGGCAAAACTAAAATTTTAAATTTTACTTTCTATTCAGGTATATGCGATTAACGGTTGGTGTACATTCTCACACCAACCGTTTTTTTATATTGTTTCTATTGGAGAAGTTAAAGAAGCTTGGTTAATTATCTTGAGGGATATTTCTGAATCGCTTCTTTCTTTTGGTTCCATGCCAGAATCAATCCGATGACCCCCGAATAGCTCTTTCTACCTTCCGCCACATGATTGCCTTTGAGGTAGAGGTCGAAGATGAAATCCTGAGCGGAATCCAACGCCTTGCATCGCTTGCTGATCCAATAGCTGCGGTCGTTTTTTGCCAGCTGGATAATCTCCGGTCGGATGTGCTTTAGGAATTTCTCGCCCTCCTTTTCACCAAGAATATTGAATACATTATTTAATACATGGAAGAAAATGTGGTAGTATCCGCTGAATCTCACCGCTTTATCTTCTGATGCGGTGCATACGATATAACTGTAGAAATTCGCCTCTCCTTCGTTTGCCACTCCCAGGAAATGGGCAAATTCGTGAGCGTATGTGGCAGGATAGTCATGAGAGCGAATATCTCCGTTCAGCGTAAATTCGCAGAAGAAAGGACCCATGCTTCCGGTGACGCCTGCCATAGAACTGAGTGGGGTGAATACCATCGTCTTCACATGCGGGTTCTGGTTAAAAGGTGGGTTGATACCTTCCTGATATCCTATTTTATTATATTCTGTCAGTATCGCATCTTTCACCCGATTCTTCAAATCATCATCCACAATACTATTGATTTTTTCACTCTTCACTCTTCGTTCTTCACTTAACCGGTTGAGTGTATCAGCATATTGGTAGGCAAATGCCTTGAATTTGGCTTCGCTTACTTCTACGGGCTTCATACCTATTCTATTATAGATGTTCGGCTGAGAATAGTTCAATCCCCAAGCCATGTAAAAACATACGTATACCCAAAGCAGATACTCTATCACTCTTCCGAAAACACCCTTTTTCTTTCTCCATCCTATCTCGTATATCGGATAGAGAATAACCCATGCGATACTGAGAGCGATGAAAATATCGCCTACAGCAAAAGGAATGATTCCGGAAACGGAAGAGAGTAGCTTTCCGATAACCGGATAGATGCGAGTGGTATAGAGGAATCCCCAAAGAGGAATCATCTTGGTAAGGGTGACGAGGAGGAACAATGCTAAAAGTAACCAATGTCGCCACTTGATTTTATGAATCCGTAAGACATGCAATATCTTCATGACGCTTCTTTTAAAAGATGTAAAATATGGTATGATGGAGCGAGAGTTTTGTACTTTTTGCTCCCACTGTGCAAAATTACAAAAGTTTTCTGAAATATTGACATGACCTATTTGTTTTTTTACTATTTTTGCCAATGAAAACTATAATGAGTTTATAAATAAGAAGATAGGAGGTACTATTATGAAACAAACACGTGAAGCCTTTGAGGCAAAAAACCTTGAGTACGAAAACCTCTATAATGAGGAAGATGAACGTAGAGATTATAATTCAATTTGGTATAACTAAATAATTCTCTATATTAGGTTAGAAAAGATTGAATTGTATTTCATTATAAAAATAAAAAAGATAATGAAGGATAATTAAAGGCTATGCTCAAAATTGCTATGGGGATGCAACGTGAGTATAGCCTTTTTTATGTCTTCTCTTTTATGTCTTCTTTATGTTTTCTATCCAAATCTTATCGGGGATTCTTATTTCTCAAAGTGCTGGTAATCCTTGCTGTGTTTCCAGTCGCCTCCCCATCTAAATCCTTTCGCCTTGAAGAGGCGGTAGCAGAGGTCGCCCTTCTTAATCATATAAACATGATGCTTGCTGCGGTCGAGGTAGGGGCGGCCAGTGGTTGGCTCCACCACATCCTTGCCGTTTTTCAGTCGTTTGTGGTAAGGGTTATAGAGAGTGTTGATGTCGATGGCAAGTCCTTTGCCATGCTTCGATACGGTATGGGTATGCGAGATGAAACGGAAGTTGAAACTGGAGGAGTTGTTGGCTCTCATCGCTCTTTCGTCGTCTGCATCCCAATAGTCGATGAGTCTCATCCGCTCTATCGGATATTGAGCCTCGTAGAGTCTTTTGAGAATAGCGAGCACATCTGTCGCTATCGCCTTGTTTACCACCATTTCGCCCACTATCTTCCTGCCGTCCTTATCCACGTGGAGGCACCGCAGGTATCTCAGTTCACTTCTTGCTATGGTACAGTTCTTCTTGTATGTCTTCCCCTGCATCAGGCGGAAAATATCCTCAGGGATGGGGGAGATGGAGAAGAAATGCTTCTCTCCCAGTTTACTGATGGTTTGCTCGCTGACGATTTCTCCGGGCTTCTGTGCCTTGGATGGAAGGCAGAAAAGCATGGGAAGAGCAAGGTATAAGATGATTATCTTTATCCAAAACATAATTATTTCTTCTTATTTTTTGTATTCCTTCTTTTGATTCACAGGGATATAATGCGAATCTTTGATTTCTCCAATCACGATGATGCTGTGCAGGCTTCCGATGCAGTCGATATTTCCCAGGGTATTGAGCATGAAGTCCTGATAATCCTTCATGTCCCGTGCATACACCTTGATCTGGAAATCGTAATCACCGGTGGTGTTGTAGCATTCCGTTATCTGGTCGATGGTTTGCACGGTGTCCATGAATTGCTGAATCAAATCATGGGTGTGCTGCTTCAATCGGATATTGCAGAGCACAATCACGTTGTGCCCCATCTTGTGATGATCCACGATTGCTCCATATCGCTGGATGTATCCCTCTCGCTCCAATCGCTTCTGTCGTTCGAAGGTTGGAGAAGGGGAGAGGTGTACTCTTGCTGCAAGCTCCTTGACGGTGAGTCGGGAGTTCTGCTGCAATAACTTCAGTATTTTGATGTCGATTTCATCGAGATTTTCTTCTGTAGCCATTGATTCTTTATTTCTGATTTTATCGTTTCTTGCAGAATATTATTCTGCTGATTTGCTGAATTCGCTGCAAAGATAGCATATTTTTCTGAATTACGAAGAATATTTGGCAGATAAAATTCTTCTTCTTACCTTTGCACTCGCAATTCCGGATGCAAAGAGCCGTTCATCATCAGATAATGGCAAAGTAAGAGTCATTCATCATTAAAAAATATAGGAGATAAAATAATGAGCAACGCAAGAAATATACATTTTGAGGCAGTGGGCAGCTATTTGCGCCCTGCAGAGTTGAAGGAAGCAAGAGCTAAGTTTGCTGATGGCAAGATTTCTGCCACCGACCTTCGCGCCGTAGAAGACCGCCTGATTACTGAGGTCATCAGTCAGCAGAAGGCGCATCGTCTGCCTTATATCACCGATGGCGAGTTCCGCCGCAGCTATTGGCATCTCGACTTTATGTGGGGATTCAATGGCGTGGAGCATATCGAACTGGAGCATGGCTACCAGTTTCATGGCGAGGAGACAACCAAGGGTTCTATCCAACTGACCGGCAAGATTACCGGCGAGAATCATCCTTTTATCAAGGATTTCCTGTTTGTGAAGAAGTTTGAGGAGTTGGATGCCAAGGGCGAATATATCTTCGAGGCAAAGCAGACGGTTCCTGCTCCAGCACAGTTTCTTGCGGAACTGTTTCGTGGCAAGAATGCCGAGAATACCCGCAAGGTCTATCCTAACACCACCCAGCTGATAGAGGATATTGCCCAGGCTTATCGCACCTTCTTCCAGGAGATTTATGCAGCCGGTTGCCGCACCATCCAGCTGGATGACTGCACCTGGGGAATGATTGTGGATAGCGATTACTGGAAGGCTAAGGTGGGCACAGGGTTCACCCTAGAGCAGGAAGCCCTGCAATATCTGAAGGTGAACAACCTTGCCATCGAGGGCAAACCGGAGGGATTGACTATCAACACCCACGTATGCCGAGGCAATTATCATTCCTGCTATGCCACCAAGGGTGCCTACGATGCCGTAGCTCCTTATCTTTTCGCTCATGAAGATGTAGATACCTTCTATCTGGAGTATGACGATGAGCGTTCGGGCGGTTTCGAACCATTGAAATATGTGGCTGATGGCAAGAAGGTGGTTCTGGGTTTGGTAACCTCTAAATCTCCTGTGTTGGAGGATAAGGCTACGGTCATCGCCAGAATCCACGAAGCTGCCAAATATATCCCTCTCAATCGTCTGAGCCTCAGTCCTCAATGCGGTTTTGCCTCTTGCGAAATAGGCAATAAACTGACCGATGCTGAGCAATGGGCAAAGATAGATCTGGTTAGAGAGATTTCCGAGGAAGTTTGGGGCTCTTCTTCTTTCTCCGATGCAGAATGATGTAGCCGGAAAGCAAAACCAGCGTAATCAGCAAGCCGGAGATGAAGACGAAAAGGTCGGAAAGAGGCCCTAAGAATGGAGAATAGCATCTACCCACATGGAGTTCTAATGCCACATTCCAAAGCGACATGGGTGTGGCAGAAAGCAACTCTGGGGTAGATGCTGTTTCACCTAAGCTCGCCCCTTTGCTATAATCGAAAATCACTTCTTTTCCTCCAAAGAAGTCCTTGGAATAACCGCTAACCAAAGAACTGGAAATCGGAATCATCGATTTTCCTTGGTTGGCTTTCCCTGTGAAATAATCCACAATCAGATTCTTTTCCGGATTCCAACGGAACATGCCGCTGAATGATCCTATCAGCCAACCACCCTTGCCATCACTCTCGAAAACATTCACTCCCATCGGACTTACCTTTGGTGCCTTCTCCTTATTTAATAAGATAGGTTTATGCTGGAAATGCTCATCCACTCTCAGAAAACCTTCTGAGGTAGAAACAAGCCAGTTGCCCTCTGCAGCATCCCATCGGATAGCGCGAAGTTTATCGTGCCAGACATTTCCATCCTTCACTTTTTCCGTGGTTTTGTTCATTGCCAGCGGTATCATCAGTGGTGGGCGGAGACACATACCTGTTATCGATAGCCAAAGGGTTAGGATAATTGTGGTATATCCTAATTTATTATGCCATTTCGCATTGAACACCATCTGTTTTCCAAGCTTCACCATTCTGTTTCTTGCCTGCAGTTGCTTCTGTCGGCGGATACGGTAAGGAAGAATGAATAGGATGATGCCCGTAATCGATAGAATGATGAGCACGATGGCGATGGCATCCACCACCAATCTTCCGGCTAATCCGAAGAAAGCACCGCTATGCAGGTTCCAAACGGTCTTGAAAAGGGTAACTTCCGGAACAAAACCTTCTGGTTGACCGATGATTTTGCGGGTAACATTCGTCTTTTCGCTGATAGCATCCCTCTTTTCGTTGGCTGCATCCGTCTTCTTTCCGGATATTTCATAAACGGCAGAGCGGGTCATGGCGATGATGCCTGTGCTATCTTTGGTCAATGTAATGTCGGCGATACGCTCTTCATTATCTGCGAGCGGAAATATCTTCCATTCTTTTCCATCAAAGCGATATACATCCATCATGGCTGCACACCAGATTTCTCCGTTTTTCGTCTGTACCATGTTGCGGATATTCCTGCCATCCACGTTCTTGGGTAATCCCTTGTTAAAGTCTTTCCAGCTTTTCATCTCTGTATCCGTAAGCCATACGCCACCATAACCATACGCCAGGATGGAATCACTTGGAGTTTTGCTGATGCGGTGATTGATCTTGATAGAACCCTTGATGATGCCGTTGTTGAAATTCTTGATATGATAAGCCGATGGCATCAGATTTCTGCTTACTTCACAACCGGCGAATAGCTGGCGATGATTTAAAATGATACCTGATACGCAGAATACCAACATGAATACTGACAGTACAAGTCCGAACCAACGATGGTATTTCTTCCATGAAAAATGTTTCTTCTTTTTTTCTCTCATTGTTGTAATTCTATAATTGGAGTGCAAAGGTAAGAAGATTTATGGAATTCTGCAATACCCAAAAATAATGATTTAGGATGCTTCTGTTTTTTCTAATCTTTAGTTTCTTCACTTTTTCACTGAAAAAGTTTGGTGATTTCGTGATTTACTAGTAACTTTGCACCCCGAATAAAAAATCATCATTCATAACAATAAGAAATTAGAAAATTAGGAAAAATGGAATATATGTCTCAGGAAGGCTACGATGAGCTCGTGGCCGAACTTCAACACATGGTTAACGTAGAGTTGCCAGCCGTTCGCGATGCGATAGCTGAGGCTCGCGACAAGGGTGACCTCAGCGAGAATTTCGAGTATCATGCTGCCAAGCGCGAGCAGGGCAAACTGTTGAGCCGCATCAGCTTCAAGCAGAAGGTTTTGGAGAATGCCCGTGTCATCGACAAGTCACGCCTGAAGAGCGATACCGTTGGCTTGCTGAGCAAGATTAAGATTACCAATCTCGCCAACAAGTGCAGCATGAGTTATGTTATCGTAAATCCTCACGAGGCTGATTTGCATAGTGGAAAAATCTCTATCAAGTCGCCTATCGCCAAGGCCCTTTTGGGTAAGAAGGCTGGTGATGAGGTAATGGTTAAGGTACCAGCCGGCTTGCTGAAATTCCGCCTGGATAGCGTGGAGTTATAACTGGATAGTGTTGAGCTATCATGTATTATTTAAAAGGAAAGAGGGTGTGTCATAAAGCCTGCCCTCTGCTGTTTTTAGGCACGGATTACACGGATTTTTTCATGAGACTATAATCGTATTATTTATATTAGCGGCATAAATCCGTGTAATCCGTGCCTTATCTATACCCTAGGCAAGATACTTGTGACACACCCTCTTCTCTTTTTATTCTAATATTTCTCCAGAATCTTATTCAGCAAGAAGGTGGCATTCTGGTTTCTTGCCACACCCTTCTGTATCTTATAAGTATAGGTAACATCTGTGCCCAAATCTATCTCGAAACAATAGTTGTGGAATTTGCCTGATGCATCATTCTCCATCTTGGAGAGTTCCAAATCGTGGGTAGCAATGATGCCGCTCACTGGCTGCTTGGCGATGGCTTCGAGGAACTTTCTCGAACCATTCAGTTTATCCAATGAATTCGTTCCTTTCAGAATCTCATCCAGGATAATCAGCGTTCGGAGTGGCTCCTTATTATCTTCTGCACTTTCCTTGCAGAACTTCAGAAGCTCCTCCAATCTGATCAATTCTGCATTGAAATAAGAGATGCCATGCGTCAAATCATCGGTGGTTCTCATGCTCGAGAACAATCTGAAACGTGAAATCTTCAGTTGATCCGCAAATACCGGCATACCCGCCATCGCCAGGATATAGTTCACGCCCAGCGAACGCAGGAAGGTACTCTTTCCCGCCATGTTGGCTCCGGTGATGATATAATAGTTGTCGTCTTTGATGGTGAAATCGTTCTTCACCGCCTTGGCACCCAGGAAAGGATGATAGAGATTCTTTCCCTCGAACACGATTTCCGGACTTCCGATTCCTGCATTTTCAGAAACATCGCTATCTGTATCTGCTTCCGGACTTCCCGAAACAAATTCCGCCTCTTCCGCCTCCGGATGATTATATCTGAAATTCGCCATCGAAACCATCGCATCCATCTCGCTGATGATATGCATCCATTCCTCCATCTTCATCATATAGGTATTCTTCCATTTCAGGAAACTGCGAACCAGGAAGAAATCGCTCAGCATGAAGGCATCGGTGAAGAAAAGACCCAGGAAGTTGCCTCTTCTGTCATACCCCTTCAATATCTTTTCCAGTTGGGCAAAGGAAGGCAGGGCATCTGCCAGGGATTTCTGCATCTCCTTGCCTAATTCGCTATGGAAATTGCGCCTGTTGATAAGCTGGAGTATCTGGGCATAGGCGATGAGCTGATGGCGAAGCTTGCCGCCATTGCTGTCTATCTTGTCAAGTGTCTGCTTGCAGACGAAGAACACCACCATGTATTGAACCAACACCCACCACAGGGCGAAATCCACCGAAACCATATCGCATATCGATAAAATCACGGAACCGATGACTCCGATAATCAGCAGCCATCCGATAACGAGCGAAACCGGAGATCCAAACCATGCCGGCACCTCCATCTTCGAAACCTTCTGCATCGCATCCACCACCGCAGCAGAATCAATCTTCTTCATCTTGCCATTCACCATTTTGCCATCCGCAGTTTGGCTTCTGTTCTTTTCGCCAAGTGCCAGAAATTCCATTCGCCAGTTTTCGCCTTCTCCAGCCAATTCCTTCTGCAAATCCCTTCTTCTTTTGATATCCTCCATGCTCAGAGGCGTTTCCCGGGTAAGATTCCTGGCGAGTGCCTCCGAACCGCCCGATGTGATGGTTCGGCAGATGCGGTTGAACAGCGAACTCTTGCCGAAAACATCGAGGTCGAAGGAATAAGGATGCTGCGGATTCTGATAGGAATCGCCCGTCTCGAAAGGCGAGAAATCGCCCTCCAAAGCCTTGATTTCGTCCTGATAAACCTTGAGCAAAGCCGAAAGATGCTCTATCTTCTCCTTGTTCTTGTCGTCAAGTCGTCTGATTCCCAGATAGGCAATCAGGCACAGCGCCGCCCCCATCAGATAGTTCTGTGTATCCCCATCCAATGCGAAATAGCAGATCAGGAAGGCGAGGATGCCGCCGAAAGCCAACAGCTCGCCCGTTATAAATCCCGTATTCTTACGCTTCAGGGCAGCCACCTCAGAAGCGTATCGGCTTACATATTGTTGATAATTCTCCTTGATATTCATACATTTTCTAGTATTATGAATTTTTCTCCATCCATTTATTATAGGATACATTCTCCTCTTTCCACTTATCCTTTGCTGCCACCTGATTCTTCGGATACCCGATGATGAGGGTGTTGAGCGGAATCATCGTCTTGGGCAGATGCAGCAGTTGCTGCATTCCCTCGTACCGTTCTTTCAGGGGATAGAGGGCTGTCCATACTCCGCCAAGACCCAAACCGTGAGCCATCAGCAGGATGTTCTCCGTGGCTGCCGAACAGTCTTGAATCCAAAACTCCTGCTCGATGCCTTCCAGCGTCTTGTCAAGGCATCCGCAAACCACGATGGCGAGCGGTGCCTGCTTCACCATGCCAGCATAAGGGCTGAACTGTGGTATCTGGTCGAGAATCTCCCGGTCGTTGATAACCACAAAATGCCAAGGCTGCTTGTTGCAAGCCGATGGAGCCGCCATGCCGGCACGCAGCATCATTTCCACCTTCTCCGGCTCTACAGGCATGTCTGTATAGCTTCTTACCGATGTACGGCTCATGATATTTTCAAAAATCAGTTTCTTTTCCATCATTGTTTTTCTATGTGAGTCTTATTCTTGTTTTTTATGCGAATTATAGCATTCTTTTATGCGAATCATAGCATTCCATAAGCCCGTCGAGCACATATTCTTGCTTGATTCCATCATGAAACTGGACGGGGTCGTTGTCCAGGGTGAGCAGATATTTTGGAAAATTGTCGGAGATGGACTTCAGAGGTGCCAATTCTCTCTGCATCGTGGTCTCATCCCTTACGCTGAGCGATACCTGGTAGTATTCCTTGTGTTCACCAATGATTACCACGAAGTCTATCTCTGCATCACCGGCTTTGCCTACATAGATTTCTCCGCCTCGTCGTGCTAGTTCCAGATACACGATGTTCTCCAGTACGTGCCCCAAGTCGCCACCTTTGGTGCCATTGATGACTTGGCGCAGACCTACGTCGGCAAGATAAAGTTTCTGTCCAGTCTTCAATAGCTGCTTACCCTTGGCATCATATCTCTGCACTGGGTAGAAGATATAGCTGTCGGTTAGGGCAGAGACGTAGTTTTCTATCGTATGAGATGTAGTCTTTCTGCCCAGCGAGGTCATGGTATCGCTGATGCGCTTGATTACGGATATGTTGCCTATATTGTCAGCAAGGAATCTTACCACACTTTGCAACATCATCACATCGGTTATCTTTTTGCGGCTCACCACATCTTTCAGTACGATGGTGTTGTAGAGACCTGACAGGTATTCACGCACCATCTCTCGGTCTTGGCTGATTTGGGGAATGTATGGGAAGGAACCCAGTTCGATGTATTGGCGATAGGCAAGCTCTCGGGAAGTATGGGCAGGCTGCGTCTGCATGAATTCTCGGAAGGAGAAAGGGAAGAGCTTGATTTCGATGTATCTTCCGGTGAGCAGGGTGGCTATTTCGCCAGAGAGCAGGTAGGCATTGCTGCCAGTAACGTAAATGTCTACGTTATCTAGCAGGAACAGGCTGTCTATCACTTTTTGGAAATTTTCCACCATCTGTATCTCGTCAAAGAAGAGATAGTTCATCTTGTCTGGGCACAGGTTCTGCTTTACGTGCGCGTACAAAAATTTATAGTCGAGGAACGGTTCGTTGTCGAGATCCTCGAAGTTGAGGTTCTGTACTTGTTCTTCGGATACTCCGTCCGAGAGAAGTTTCTCCCTAAACATTCTCAGCAGCGATGACTTGCCACAGCGTCGTATGCCTGTTACTACCTTGATGGCCTTCTTGTCTCTCCATTTCTCCAGGAGATTCATGTATTCTTTGCGCTCTATCATATTCTCTTTATGTTCTATTTATTCACTTTGCTATTCATTTTGCATTCTATCTTGATTGCTAAAAATGAAATGCGCTGCAAATATACGAAACTTTTTCGGGAAATTTGCAGTGCATTGCAAATTTCTTGTGTTTCTGAGTGAAATTTGTAGCGTATTGCAAATTTCTTTCTGTAGAACTGATAACACTTTCTGTAAAACTGATAACCTTTCTATAATCTGTATATCCGAGAATTTGTATTTATTTAGTTTTATTGCCCGAAACATCCTATCGTTTTTATCGCCCGATACATTCTATAGTATGCGTATATATAAGCCGATGTCGTTGTTATCATACTGATGAGATTCATGCAGGTGAAGGCTGTCTGCCGGGTGTTGCCTGCCAGATAAAACACTGCCGCAGGGAGGAGATTCGAGCATAGCAGCCATGCGATGAAAACCAGGACAAGGGCTATGCCCAGTTTGCGCATGTTGCCCCTGTGCTTGCTGCACAGATGACAGCCGGCTACCAGGGAGGCGATGACGGAAATCAGGCCCATCGTGCTTTCTGTCCAGGTGAGTATGGAAGCCATTAGGTTAATCTGTCCGTTCTGCATCATCGTTACGAGATGCAGATTGAAACATTGGCCCAGTATGAATGAGAGCACATAGTAAAGTACCATCAACTCGCTGCAGCGTCGTAGCAATTTTACGCCTGCCGGTAGCGTGTAGCGGAATATTCCCCATAAAGCTATAGGGGCGAGCTGCAAGACCAGTTGCTTGATGGTAACCAGGATGGGACTTATTGGAATCAGGATGGGACTTGTTCTGAAGGATAAGCCCGCTTGTCTGCAAACAGAAAATGCCAGCGAAAACAATGCGAAAATGCAATATGCATACATGGCATATTGTGCAATGCGATTTATATCTATAGAATAACTTTTTCTTTCCATAATTCTACGTTTGATGATTTTATAAACAGCTTATCTTGCATAAAGCCATTGCAAAGATACGAAGTTTTTGGGAAATTCTAGCAAAATAGGTGGAAAATGTTTGGCTATGATATATACTTGTTAAAAGAATGGCTGAGAGACCGATAAAAACTCTTAAAAAGCATAACGTATCTTCTTGGATATCAATATTTGTTGCTATCTTTGCACGGTATATACTAATAACGCTACGTGGGTATATACTAATAGAAATATAAGTTTAATCATGAGTAATATGAAGAAAATTTTCTTAGGATTGGCAGCAGCACTGATGTTGACTGCCTGCAACGAGAACAGACAGCCGGAGGCAGCAGCAACTGTTGACTCTGCAAGTGTGGTAACCGATTTGATGATGAGTCGCAGAAGCATCCGTGCTTACAAGGATTCCGTCATCAGCCGCGATACCCTGAACGAGATTCTGAAATGCGGCATCCATGCGCCAAACGGGCAGAATCTGCAGTCGTATGAAATCAGAGTGATAGATTCTCCTGCCCTCATCGATTCGATAACCCAAGCCGTGGTAAAGGATAATCCTAAGATAGCAGAGCGCAAGGGCTTCAAGAACATCTTCGTGAATGCTCCATGCGTGGTTTGCATCGCCTACGATACTACTTATGATATGGCACAGATTGATTGCGGTTTGCTGGGTGAGAATATTATTCTTGCAGCATGGTCTAAGGGCATCGGTTCCTGCTGCCTGGGCAGTTCAGCCCGTTGGATATTGGATTCGCCGTCAGCCAAGCCTTACCTCGACCGCATGGCATTCTCCAAGAATTACAAACTGCTCTACTGCATCGCCCTGGGTTATCCTGACGAATCGCCGGAGGCAAAGCCAAGACGCCAGGACATGATCAAGTTCATGGATTAAGGCAAATGAAGTTTGATGTCCTGTTTCTGGACATCAAACTTTTTGTAAAATGCAATCATTTCATTTTCCTCCATATAATACACCAAAAAAGGCATGGCGCAAATCACTGCGCCATGCCCCAATAAAAGAAAACCTTATAGTCAAAATAGAAATTAGCTATTCTAATTTTTTTTCCGGTACTAAACTTTTTCTAGTACTTTGCATTCTGAGGATCAAAGTTGGTCCAACCGCTCATCCAGTTGTTGCTGCCATCGAAGGCTCCGATGTAGGTTACGGTGTCGAAACCTGTCCAGCCGGCGAAACTTGCGGCACCGAGCAATGGGCTGCCGGCGATAGGAGTATAACCATCTGTGCCAACCAATGAAGCCCAACTGTCAAAATACTTGTTGCTTGGCTCTGAGAAGAAGAAGGTGTTGCTGTATGACTTCTGATTCTTGTCGAGATCCTTCTTGTTGGCTGCATCATAGAGGTAATCCTCATATTTCTTGTTGGCATCAGTACCAACGGCATCCATACCAGCGAAATATACATTCTGAAGCTTGAACTTGCCATCCTTGGCATTCTTCACGGTTTCACCCTTCTCACCATCAACAATCAAACCGATAGGCCAGCCTAAGGCTACTGAGTTGATGCAGTTGAGGTTAGAAGAACGGCGAATCTGCATGGCTGACTGGAACTTGCCGAGGGCTGAACCGTTGTTTGGATTGTATGCTCCGGCAGTGATATAATCTGTGGTGTTCTGGAACTTAGAATCCAATACCTTAGGACCTACGAAGGTGATGTTAGAGAAAGTTGCCTTGGTACGAGGATCCACGGTAGCACCATCGGCGCAGTTGTCGCTCTCGAAACCGTTGCTCTGAGAGGTATCGGCTATCTTGCTGTCGCGCAGAGAAAGACCATATTGCACCTTGCCTGAGAAACCATTATCGGTATCGAAATCATCATCCCAGCCCTTGTAGGCTACGAGATACTTGCAGTTTACGGTACCGCCAAACCACTCGAAGGAATCATCATTGGAAAAAGATACCTGGACGTGGTCAATCTCTGTGCCTGAACCTACAGAACCTAAGGTTAAACCATTAATCTCCTTATCCTTCTGGAATGGATAACCGGCAAACTCAATGCGTACATAACTCAAGGCTCCTGAGTTGTCAGCATCATCTGCGCCACCATGCTTGGTACGAGGACCACCCTCTATCTGCTGTTCAGTCTGGTTGTTCTTAGCCTTACCGCAGAAGATGATGCCGCCCCAGTCGCCAGGCTTTCTGCTGCCGGCAGCCTCTTCAGATGTAAAGACGATAGGCTCTGTGGCTGTACCCTTGGCGATGAGTTTACCGCCACGTTCTGCGATGAGTGCCGCCTTGGTCTGCTTGTCGCCCTTGATGATAGTTCCCGGTTCGATGGTAAGCTCAGCACCATCTGCAATATATACCCATCCCTTGAGGAGATAAGTGCCTTTCTTCAAAGTCTGCTTGCCTGTGAAGACGAACTCCTGGTCGCCGTTGCCAATCTGTGTACCATTGGCGTTTTCCTTGTCATCTGTTCCGAAGAGAATGTGGTCGCAAGCTTTCAAGCCGCCATTGGTTGTCCACTTGTAAACTACTTCTGGTCCTGGATTTGGAGAAGGAGTAGGATCGTCATTGTCACTGCTGCAACTGCTCAACATGGCAGATGCTGCGAGGATGCCCATGCATCCATAGAAATACATCTTGTTCATCATTGTTTCTCGTTTTATTAAACAAACATCTAATTATTCTTATTATTTAAAATTTATAGATTGCCTGCAAACCGATGTTTCTGCCCGGCTTGTAGCATCTTGCTATCTCTTCTACTTTCTTCTTGCTTCCGTCGCTATACGTTACATCGGCAAACTGCTTGTAATATATCTTTTCTGCAAGAAGATCTCTTACATTGAGCTTCAGCTCCAGATGGTCTCCGAATTTCTTAGCCAGCGAGAAGTCGATGGTGTTGCGGGGCATCTCGTAGCTGTGAGGCACTCGGGAATTGGAGTCATCGCCTGTGCTTCCTTCGCTTCTGCCCACACCGATGATTCGCTTGCCTATGCGGTTGTATAGCAGGGCGATATCCATCTTCAATGGCTCGTTCTTATAGAAGATGCCGGTGTTGATAAGGTATGGCGACTGACCTTGCATCGGTCTGTTTTCCTCTTTCGAACCTTTCTCAAACTGCACCTTGCTCTTGATGAGGGCACCATTAAACGACCAGCTGAAATCCTTCAATCCTATGAATCCGAGATTCTTTCTGATATCCAGCTCCACACCGTAATTGTTGGCACTCTTCGCATTCTTGTAGGAATAAATCAAGTCTGTGCCACCTGCCACCGTGTAGGTCCACTCGATAGGAGAATCGAAGTGCTTGTAGAAGACTGCCAGCGAAATGAGCTCTCCACGGGATGGATACCACTCATATCGCAGGTCGAGGTTATCGACATAACAGTTCTTCAACTCAGTGTTTCCCTGCACATTGCTGGCAAGGTCGAAGTCGTAATACACCGACGACGATACTTCACGGAATTCTGGGCGGTTAATACTGCGGCCATACGACAGTCGCACCTGGTGCTGGTCGCTGATTTTATATGTTGTATTGAGAGATGGAAAAACATCATCGGTCTTGTAATGACGGCTCGATTCACTCTTCTCGTAGTCACGGGAATTGGAGATGAGTTCCATATCATTATGCTCGAAGCGGACACCGGCGTGGATGCCGAGTTTGCCAAAGGGGAGAGACATCGCCAGGTATCCGGCGCCTAAGGTGTTGTGTCCGCGGTAGTTATTGCGCATCTGCTTTTCCTCCAGAAGATACAGCTTGTCGTAACCCATGTTCGCCTCGCTGGAGAGCAGGGTAGGGATGTCGCTGTGGCGGAAGTCGGATGGCATGTTGTTAGCTGAAACATTCCAGTTGTAGATGAAGTTGCGGGTCTGGTATTCTCGGCTGCGATACTCCCCATAGGCACCCACTTGCAAGTCTGGCTCAAAGTTGCCAAACTTGAAGTGGTGCTTGTCATTTACACCAAGAGAGAGAATGTGTTCGTCGAGTTGAGTCCACTCGCGGGATATGTCGTTGCCGGTGCTCAGGGCATAAACGCCCGATTCGAGAGCATCGTCGATGAGGTATCTACGACGGTCAGGCAAATGACGGTTGGCATACGCATACCCGATGCTCCAGTCAAGGGCATCGCTAGTGAAGGTGTGCTTGCCGGTAAGCTGACCGTTATATGTTGTTCGACTGCGGTAGTAATACTCTGCGCTTCGCTCCAGGTTCGACTGGGCGCTCACGCCATCACGCCAGGTATATCGGCTGGTAGCCAACTGGTTGAAGATGTTCTTGAGCTGATACTTGTGGTTGCCGTCCTTGGAAAGGAAGGTGAAGTTGAGCATTGCTCCGAGTCTCACGTTATTGTTATACTGGTCGTCAACAGAGTGACGAAGATAGTTCGGCTTGTCGTTTGCCGCATCATAGATGCCATAGAGATTGTTCTCCATGTTCTCGTAGGTGCGGTATTCGTTGGTATAGTTCAGGGTAGCGAGCATGCCGAGTGTTCTTCCGCCGAGCATCCAGTGCTGGTTCAGGCTGGCCGCCAGTTTCAAGTCGCCCAAAGGCTTCTTGTTCTTGATGAGCCAATCATTATTGAATCCGTTGCCCAGGAGCGAAGTAGCATAATCGCCCACCGGTTTTCCGTTGGCATCGAGCTGTGGATTCAAGTCAGCATGGATGCCTCCATTCAGGTTTCTCAGTCCATTGTCGAAACCCAGGAAATCGGTTCCGGAACCTTTCGAGTAAGAAAAGTCCTTGAAGGCAGAAGATGTATTCCAGTTTCCGCCCACGGCGATATTGAAACTGTTTTCTGCCGGAATCTCCTTGGTGTTGACGATGATGAAACCGCCTGAGTAATCAGCGGGATATTCAGCCGTTGGCGACTTCACGATGGTGAGGTTGTCAATCTGCGAACTTGGGATGATATCGAATGAGAATGCCCTGGAATCAGCCTCAGAACTAGGCACTGCTCCTCCGTTCACCCACACATTGTTATAACGCTGTGACAAACCACGAACCATCACGAATTTATCGTCGATGAGGCTCACGCCTGGCACTCGGCGTATCACCTCACCCGCATTCGTATCCTGCGTTCTGGATATTTCCTGTGCCGAAACATTGCTCACGATGACGGGACTGTTTTTGGCCACCTGTATCATTGCCGCATCCGTATTACGCCTTTCCACTGCGGTAACGGTCACCTCCTTCAGCTGCTGTTCATCAGGTTGCAGCGCAATCACCTGGTCTGCGTCCTTCGCCTGAACCCCGTCAATTTTTTGAGTCTTATATCCTACATAATTAATATATAGTGTATATGTCTTTTCTTTATCCAATCCATCAATCTGGAAGTTTCCGTCGATGTTGGTGATAGCCTTCACGTTGGTTCCATCCACAGTGACGACTGCACCGATGAGTGTCTCTTTCGATTTCTGGTCGATAACCACACCCTTAATCTGTTGCGCCCACGTTGGCATGCTAGCCGCCGAGAGCAATCCTAATACAATAATTCCCCTTTTAGCATTCATAACCTATATCGTTTGATTTCGGTTGCAAAGGTACGGCAGTATTATTACACTGGGGTTGCAATGAGGTTGAAAGGCATTGACGAAGCTGCGACAAAGATGTTACGGGCGGAAATCTGTTGCCTTTTTCGGAAATTTGAATCTTGAAAAATGGCATTAATACGTTGGTTTTGAGTGAAATGTATCTTTTTGCTATGCAAAATGGTAATTATTGTGATTTTTGTTTGGCTGTTAACGGATTTAATATTACCTTTGCATCTGAATACATATTTTATGTAAAACTTGTAATGGATAACGTTGTAATATATAAAATAGGTGTATTCAAGATAAAGAGAGGAAAAGAGACGAGTATTATAAGAGATAATAATATAAGAAGAGAAGATATATGAAAATGAAGGTTTTATTTGCTTCCCTGTTGCTGGCTGCTTCAGGGCAAGTGCTGGCACAGTCTTCCGGACAGGTCGGGGGACAGGTCTTCGATGAAAATGGAGACCCTGTAGTGGGTGCACAGATCATGGTGAAAGGTTCTAAAACCGGAACCGTGACCGACATTGATGGTAAGTTCAGCTTGCCGAGTGCTAAACAAGGAGAAACAATTGTAGTCTCTTATCTTGGTATGGATTCACAGACCGTGAAGGCGGCGCCGGGTATGAAGGTCAACATGCAGTCGCAAGACCGTCAGCTCGATGAGGTCATCGTGGTGGCATACGGCGAGCAGAAGAAATCATCCTTCACGGGTTCTGCGGGTGTAGTGAAAGGTGACCTTCTGGAGAAAAAGCAGCTCACCAATGTGTTCAGCGGATTGCAGGGCGAGGTAGCCGGTGTGCAGATGACCAATACTTCCGGTTCGCCAACAGCCACTCCTTCTTTTGCCATCCGTGGCTTCAGTTCCATCAACGCCGGAACATCTCCGCTCATTATCGTGGATGGTGCTCCATACGATGGCGGATGGAACAACCTCAACCCTAACGATGTGGAGAGTGTCACCGTGTTGAAGGATGCAGCATCCAACGCCCTCTATGGTGCCCGTGGTGCCAATGGTGTTATCATGATTACCACCAAGAAGGGTAAGGCTGAGAAGGCTACCATCAGCTTCGAGGCTAAGTGGAGCGGCAACAGTCGTGCCACCATCGATTACGACCGCATCACCGACCCTGCCGAGTATTATGAAACCTATTACAAGGCTCTCTATAATTATAATGTACGCGATAAGGGCATGTCGGCTTTCGATGCGCATGTTGCTGCCAACGAAACCATGGGCAAGACAAGCGACAAGGGCGGATTGGGCTATGTGGTCTATGCCGTTCCTGAGGGACAGTATCTCATTGGAACCAACGGCCGCCTGAACCCGAATGCCACCTTGGGAAATCGTGTTTATAACAACGGCAAGTTCTATACCCTTACCCCTGACGACTGGGTGGATGAGGCTTTCCGCAATGCGCTGCGCCAGGAATACAACATGAGTATTACCGGTGGTAGCAACAAGATGACCTACTATGCTTCCCTGGGCTATCTGAAGAACGAGGGTATCGTATATAACTCTGATTTCGAGCGATATACAGCCCGTGTCAAGGCTGATTACCAGGCCAAGGACTGGCTGAAGGTGGGCACGAACATCAACTTTGCCCATACCGACCAGAATGATGTGAGCGATGGTAGCCAGACGGTTTTTGATATTACCACCCGCTTTGCACCTATCTATCCGGTTTATCTGCGTGATGGCGAAGGCAACATCATGACCGATGAGAATGGCAAGATGTATGACTATGGTGATGGCGGAAATGGCGGTGCACACCGTCCTACGGGATTGGAACCTCTGAGAAACTTCCTGCAGACGGATAGACTCAACGCCAACAAGACCTTTACCAATGTGTTCACCCTCAATGGTTTTGCTGATATCACCCCTGTCGAGGGCTTGAAGCTGACACTGAACGGCACCGTGACCGACAATGAGTGGAAGAATACACAGACCACCCAGCCTTTCTATGGAAATACTGCAACGGTTTATCCGGGTGGATATGTATATAAGGCAGCTTATCAGACCTATACGGTCAACTTCCAGCAGATAGCCAACTACAGCAGGCAGTTTGACAAGCACAGCTTTACCCTGATGCTGGGTCATGAGAACTATAAGTACATGTACAATTATCTGAGTGGTGACAAGGAGAAGATGTTCTCTTACTTCGGAGCACAGGAACTGGATGGTGCCGTGAAGGTGATTTCCAACGGCAGCAACACCAGCAATTATAACACCGAGGGTTATTTCTCCCGACTGATGTACGATTACGATGGCAAGTATTTCCTGCAGGCATCTTACCGTAGAGACGCCTCATCTCGCTTCCATCCCGACCATCGCTGGGGTAACTTCTATTCCTTCGGCGGAGCCTGGATTCTGAGCAAGGAAAAGTGGTTCCAGTCTTCCTGGATTGATATGCTGAAGCTGAAGGCTTCATGGGGCCAGCAGGGTAACGATGCTATCGGTGACTACCGATATACCGATACTTATTATCTCAGCAATTTCAATGGCGAGGTAAGTTTCGTGCAGAACACCGTGGGTAATCCGAATATTACCTGGGAGACCAACAGCAACTTCAATGCAGGTATCGAGTTTGAACTCCTCAAGAGCCGCATCACGGGTAGCATCGAGTACTTCAGTCGCAAGACCACCGATATGCTCTGCTTCGTATATGTGCCATTCTCAGGCGGTTATACCGGTTCTTATGACAATGTGGGTGATATGGTCAACCGCGGTGTGGAGGTAGATTTGCACTTTACGCCTATCCGCACCAAGGACCTCTCATGGATGATCAACCTCAACGCCACCCATTACAAGAATAAGATTACGATGCTCAACGACGACAATAAGGGCAGTATGCTCGATGGACATCCTGGTTACGTAAGCGATCCTTACTTCTATGGCGAGGGTCTGCCTATGCACACCTTCCGCCTGAAGAAATATGCCGGAGTTACGGCAGATGGTGAGTCTTCCTGGTATGTGAAGGATGAGGCTACCGGCGAACTGACCACCACCACATCCAGCTCTACGGCATCCTATTTCAACTGCGGTACACCAGACCCAGACCTTTATGGAGGTTTCAGCAGCAACCTGTCATTCAAGGGCTTCGACTTCTCCATCACCTTCAACTACAGTCTGGGCGGCAAGGCCATCGACTACGGTTACAAGGCTTTGATGGGTAATCCATCTTCCGGCAACACCGGATTCTCCCTGCACAAGGATATCCTGAAGGCATGGTCAGAAACCAATACCAATTCTGATATTCCACGCTTCCAGTATGCCGTGAAGGATGTGGATACCAGTTCGGCCATCACTTCCGACCGCTTCCTGACGAATGCTTCCACGCTTACCCTGCAGAATATCAACCTGGGCTACACCTTCCCACGAAAATGGGTAAATAGTTTAGGATTGAGCAACCTGCGAGTATATGTATCGGGCGACAACCTCTACTATTGGAGCAAGCGCAAGGGCTTCGACCCTCGTGGCGGCTTCTGGGGTACTTCTTCTGAATCATCCTATGCGCAGGTTCGTTCCTTCACCGGAGGCATCTCTGTGCAGTTCTAAAGATACGACAAAAACAATAAGACATGAACAAAATGAAAAGAAATATCAATCATATCATCGCAGCGATGGGGATGGCACTGGGTGTGCTGAGCCTCAGTAGCTGTATAGAGGAAACTTATCCGAACAATCAGGCGGTGCCTGGGCAGATCAGTTCCTCAAACAAGTCGTTGGAATATCTTGCCAACAGTCTTCCTTCTTTCCTCACCACCTGGAATACCTACGGCGGTAGCTACTATACCCAAGACTGGGGTTATCCTTGCCAGATGTACATGCGCGACCTGCTCTGCGAGGACTTCCCGATGAGCGACAATGGCTATAACTACTGGTCGTATATAGAGGATGGATCTAGTTTGCGCTACGCATATTATTATCCGTTCTACTATTACTATGCATTCATCAAGAATGCCAATAATGTAATCTCCACCGCCAAGAGTTCTGTGGAGGGTGGCAACAAGAGTGCATTGCCTTATCTGGGGCAGGGTTACGGCTATCGTGCCATGCTCTATCTCGACCTGTACCGACTCTATGAGTATCGCAAGACAGGTGTGGCTAGTCTGGATGATGCCGCTGACAAGGCTGGAGTATATGGACTCACGGTGCCTATCGTGAAGGAAACCACCAGCAAGACGGAACTGGGCAACAACCCAAGTGCGCCTTTCTACACCATGTACCGTTTCATCATGAACGACCTGAACCTGGCTGAGGAGGCTTTGAGCGATTACAGCCGAAGCAACAAGGCTTTCATGGACAAGAGTGTGATCTATGGTCTGAAGACCCGTCTGTGGCTTGCCATGGCATCCCGCTTTGAGCAGAGTGCCGACGACCTTGCCAAGCAGATTGAGGCCGATAAGAACGAAGACGGATATGGCAAGCTGGGCATCACTTCTGCTAACGACTGCTTTGCCAAGGCTGCTGAATATGCGCAGAAGGCAATCCATGCCGATACCTACAAGCCACTGACAGAAGCGGAGTGGTCGGATACCAATACGGGTTTCAACACAGCCAACGATTCCTGGATGTTCGGTACGCTGGTCAACAGCAAGGAGCAGATTAACACCTCGGCCTGGTACACCTTTTGGGGCTGGATGTGCTCGGAGGCAGCCTGGAGTATGACTCAGTATAACTCTTACCGCTGTATCAGCAAGGCGCTCTACGACAAGATTTCCGTGAAAGACTGGCGCCGCCAGAGTTGGGTAAATCCTGCTGATGCCGGAGAGAAAATCAATGCGGTTGGCAAAGACAGTGTGCCTGCCGGCTACAAGACCAAGATGACGGGTGAGCAGTGGGCCAAGCTTCCTCAGTATGCCAATATCAAGTTCCGTGCAGGTAGCGGCGGTATCACCAAGAACGACCTGGAGACCGGTCAGATTGCTTCGCTGCCACTGATGCGTGTAGAGGAGATGTATTTCGATTATTTCGAGGCCATCGCTCACACCCAGGGTGTAGAGGCAGCAGCCCAGGCTTTGCAGGACTTCGTGAACACGTATCGTTACACCGATGGTTCCTACAAGTGCAAGGCAAAGACCATGGACGATTTCATCACCGCCCTGATGGTACAGCGCCGTATCGAACTGTGGGGTGAGGGCCTGGTGTTCTTCGATTACAAGCGTCTCAATCTCCCTATCAAGCGCCATTATGCAGGCAGCAACTACGAGCCAAACTATCAGCTCAACTCTTATGCCGGCTATGTGGCACCTTGGATGAACTATATGATTCCTGAGGATGAGAAGGATAGAAACCCGGCAGTGGTGCTTGGTCCAAATCCATCTGGTGCCATTACGGCAGAGTAATTTATTTAAAAAGAACAAGAAAAATGAGAAAGTTACAACATTTATTATATATGCTGCTTGTGGGTATGGCCATCACCGCCTTCACTGCATGTAGCGACGATGATGATTATCAGCCTGCCCAGAAAGTGGCGGAGGATAATATGGGAGCCTACTTTGCTGCAGCCAATGCAGCCAGCGAGGTGCTTACTCCTGAGGAATATGCGGCTCGACCAACGGTTGATTTAAAGGTGAAGCGCCAGAACACCAAGGGCGATGTTTCCATCCCGGTGGTTGTGGATAAGGCAGATGCCGTGTTCAAGGTTCCTGCTGCTGTGGAGTTTAAGGATGGTGAATCAGAGGCAACTCTTTCCGTAGCTTGTCCTGGTCTCCAAGCACTTCAGTCATATCAGTTTTCCATCCATCTGGATGAGGCTGCCACGAATCCTTATGTCAAGGTAGATGGTTCGCCGGTGTTTAGTTACACCGTGATGGTGGCCCGCTGGGTCAAGGTGGTGGAGAATGCCACCTTCATGTATCAGAGCAATATCTTCCCATCAGTCAAGTCAGATATCTATCAGTTGGAGGGTCAGAACAAGTTCTACATCGAGAACTATCTGGGTTCTGGCATCAACCTGGGCTTCTATATCATTCCGCAGGATGCCAACGGCACATGGACAGCTTCGGCATTCTCGGCTTCCGACAGAAGCACCTGGAAGGGTATCTTCATGCCAGCCGACCATTATATGAACGACCCTGATGGCGGTACTTACTGGTATCTGATGAAGGATGCTGATAACTATGAGTATGCCAGCTGGACACCAGAGGGAGCAGACAAGGGCATCAGCTACATCAACTTCTATCTGGATACCACAAGCGATGACTATGCATCCATCGACATGAGTGGTTCAACCACATCATACGCCGGTTTCCAGACTCCTTATATCTATTATTCAGACGGCAACGAATCGGGCTATACCTATATATATATGTATTGGGACAGCACCAATATTCCAGCCGCAGAGTAATGAAACTTTTTAAAGAAAGAAAACGATGAAAAAGAATCAATCAATAATACGCAAGATGGGGATGCTGCTGATGGCAGCATTCCTCCTTGCCACAACCTTCACTGCCTGCAGCAGTGACGATGTGGTGAAGACGCAGTTGGAGACTCCTGCTGTTACCGAAGGAAGCAAGACGGTAAGTTCGCTGGCTTTCAACTGGCAGCCTGTGGCTGGCGCTTCCCAGTATGCCTACGAGCTTTACGATGCCGATGAAAAGGTAGTGCAGGGTGGTGTAACCGCTGCCACATCTGTAGTTACCACGGGCTTGAAGCCTAGCAGCACCTACACCTTGAAGGTATGGGCATATTCGCCTTTGAACAGCGACAAGACCACTTCGCCTATCGCAACCCTCAAGGCAACCACCAATGCCAAGACTCCGCTGGTTAAGCCTACTCCTACGGCAGAAACCGGAAATGGCGGTGTCACGATTTCATGGCCGGCAGTGGAGCATGCCGATTACTACAAGTACAGTTATACGGTAGATGGCGAGGTGAAGACGGGTAGTGTGGAAACCAACAGTGTGACCCTTACCGACCTGCCTATCGGTGAATATACCATCCAGATTATCGCATCGAGCAATGATGAGAACTATGCCGATTCTGAGCCTATCTCGCTCACCTTCCAGCGCACCAAGAGTGAGCTTTGGCGAGCTGACGGTACTTATACATCCGTAGGTCTGGGCAGCAGTTTCAAGGCAACCATCGTGGCATACGATGATGGAACCTATACCATCGAGAATCCGTTTGGCGAGGAAGGTTACAGTATCAGCTTCACCGTTCCAGATGGCTCTACCGAGATTGTTCCTGTGGGCACGGCAAGCAATGGCTATTATGCTTTCTATGTAAGCAGCCAGTATTATGTAAGTCTTTATACAGCTGGCGGTTATTCTGAGTTTGATGGCACCAAGGAAGAGGGTGATGTCTGGTTCTATTCTTACCTGAACGATTATGATGGCAACCAGGTAGGCGAAGGTGGTTACGATGAATTCACCTGGAGCGAGGGTGATGACATCCCTGAGGGCTGCAAGGAAGAAGTTCCTGCGCTTCTCACCACAACCTGGAATCAGTATGCACCTTATTATAATGCCACTCCATTAGATAATGGCAAACCATCGCTTACGGGCTGTGTGGCTACGGCTTTGGCTCAGATTCTGAACTATTATCAGTATCCAGAAAAATATGCCGATGGCACCAAGATTGATTGGAACCAGATGTTGCCTACTTACGAGGGTGTGGAATATACCGATGCCCAGGCTAATGCCGTAGCTCAGTTGATGGCTCATTGTGGAGAGGCAGTGAATACCACTTATGGTTCGGGTGTCAGCACCGCTTATCCGAAGGAGGCGGCAACGGGGCTTCCTGCCAAGTTTGGTTACATTGTGAAGTATTACGGTTATCGTGATTATCCTAACGAGCAGGATGCCAAGCTTTGGAAGGAGGTCGTATTCCGCGAGTTGAGTGCCGGTCGCCCAGTGCTTTATGGCGGTACTTCTTATAAGAATGGTGAGGCAAACTATTTCTCTCATTCTTTCGTCATCGATGGTTATGACAAGCAGGGACGTGTGCATGTAAACTATGGCTATGGTGGCAAGGGCGATGGCTATTTCCCTATCGACAAGTTGCCGATGAAGTTTGATGGTTGGGATGAGACCTTTGATACCTATCAGACATTGGTAGTCATCCATCGTCCTCAGGATGGTGAGATTGATTATACCTTGCAGCCGCAGTAAAGCAGTTTTTTTGAAAATGTAGATATATATATGGATTATCCCGATAGGCATGTTGTTGCTTATCGGGATGATTGTTTTTGTATATAACGAATGAAACAATAGTGATGTAATGGGATAAAAAAGTTTAAATAAACGCAAAAAGTCAAGTTTTTGACGTAAAAAACTTGACTTTATATTATCTTTGCAATCGAAAAAAGAAACGTAATATGGTTATAACAAGACAGATAAAAGAAAAATTGTCATCAACTCCTGCTGGAGTTGTACTGACAACACGAGACTTTGGTGTGGAGATGCGGTATCAGCCTGCACTCGCCAAGGCCCTCAGCCGTCTTGTGCTCCAAGGCGAATTGCAGAAGATAGCTAAGGGGAAATACTATATCCCTAAGAAAACAATATTTGGAACGCTGAAACCTTCCGATTCAGAACTCGTAAAAGACTTTCTGGAGCAAGATGGAAAAATAGTTGGTTACATAACAGGAACAGCTGCATTTGCATCTATGGGACTTACCACTCAGATAAGTTCATCTATATTAATAGGTACCAACAAATATCGTCGCCCTACTATCCGAAATGGCGTGAAGGTTTCTTTCCTCTTGCAGGAAAATATTATCACTTCAAGCAATATCCCATTGCTTAGGATACTGGATGCGTTGCGCTTGATAAAGGAAATTCCAGCAACATCACCCGATGAATGTGTAACAAACATCTGCAAGGCAATAGAAGTACTTTCGCAGGAAGAAAAGCAAGAACTTGCAGAATTGTCCTTGGCATACACCCCTTATGTAAGGGCATTGCTTGGAGCTATATATGAAAATATGGAGCTTGATACACAGGTTATCAGTAGTACACTGAATGGAGTAACGAGCTATAAACTCCCTATCTCTGATAAAGTATTGTCAAACAAAAGAAACTGGAATATCATATGAGATTACATGAAAACTGGGAACTGTTCTCTGCTGCATTGCAGGCTGCATCCCAACCGCTAGAAGAAGGCGGGCTTGGCATCAAGAGCAAGATTTACGCTGCTATATTTAAATCATGATTCAGTATATATAAGCATAAAATAATTTCTAATAAAATTTTAAAGCTATGAATATGAGGAGATTTATATTTTTTCTGATTGTCTGTGAGTTTATGTCTTTGGCATGTATTGCTGCAAATAAGACTATAAAAGGACATATTGTAGATGAATTTGGTAAGAACGTTGAATTCGCTAGCGTATATGTAGATAGTATATATGCAGTATCTGACAAGGAAGGAAATTTCTCTCTGGTGGTGCCCGATGGTATGAAACAGGAACTTGTGATTAGTCATATCAGTTATCAGACCAGTAAAATTCCTTATGATGTATATAGCAAAAAGACTTCGCTGCAACTTACGTTGAAGGAAAAGACCTGTGATTTGTCTGATGTAACTGTTGTTTCCGGTAAAAAGCAGGAAAGCATTCTTGGAAAGGGAGTTCGGGCACCAGGTGATGTTGCATTTCATAACGTTAGAAACACGAAATATGAAACGGGACCCTTATTTGTTGTAAATAAAGACTATTATGTGAAAACAGCTAAGTTGCGAGTACAAAAATGTACTTTTGCTTCATGCACAATTCGTTTAATCATTTATGAAGTAAAGGGAACAAATTTTGTGCCTGTACAGCATCGACCTTTGTACGTCCGATTATCCGAAATTTCAGATAAGAAGGATTTGTCTGTTTGGATAGAAGAACCGTTGAAGCTGAAGCGCAATCATAAATATTATATAGGTGTAGCTGTTATGGCAAGTAGCGGTAATGGCGAAATTCATTTTCCTGCTTATTTCAAGAAGGGCTGCGTAAGAAATCTGTGTACAGATAGGAAAAAGAATTTGCCAGTAACCTTGGGCGTTTCTCTTTATGGTATATCTGCAAAGCATCTTCAGTAACATTTTTTATTGCAATAACTAAAGATATTTAAACATTTAACCCTATATTTGGCGATAAATAAAGAAATAACTATATTTGCAGCATGATTACGGAATATGGTATAGAGGCAAAGTCTAATTCTGAGATTATATCAGAATTGGGAGGACGATTCAAGCAATATCGTCTGTTCAGCAATCTCACTCAGAAAGAGGTGGCTGTAAAGGCTGGTGTGAGCATTTTCACCATTAGCCAGTTTGAAAAAGGCGAAGCTAAGAACATAGGTTTTGGCACTATTCTTTCTCTGTTGAGGAGCATTGGATTCCTGCAGGAAGCAGAGAAACTCTTGCCGCCGCTGCCAATGTTGCCTAGCCAAGTGAAGAAAATGAATGAAAAGAAGGAAAGGGTAAGACATGAAAGATAATGTTGTGCAGGTGAATTTGTGGGATAAGAATGTGGGCTTGTTGTCTTGGAATGACAAGCGGGGCTGCTCTGTTTTCCAATTCGACAAGGATTTTATGCAATATGGATGGAATATTGCACCATTGGTAGCGCCGTTGGATTCTGTTTATGTTCAAAGAACTTTCCCTATGTCTGGAAACAGAGAAAAACTTTATGCAGGTTTGCCTGAGTTCATAGCAGATTCTCTGCCTGACAATTGGGGAAATGTGGTCTTCCAGAAATGGATGGAAGCCAATCATCTGCAATCCAAAATGGTAAATGCAGTGGATAGACTGTCTTTTATCGGTAAGAGAGCAATGGGAGCCTTGGAGTTTCAACCTGCTCATATCCAGGAGGATGCATCTGTAAATATCGAATTGGCTTCACTTTATGAACTTGCTAATAAATTATTCCTGGATAGGCAGGATGTGAACATTGATATGAGCAACAGTCTTATTCTGGAAGATTTGTACAAGGTGGGAACTTCCGCTGGTGGTCAGCGTCCTAAGGCGATTATCGGCATGGATGAAACTACAGGTATTATTCGTTCAGGTCAAGCCGATTTGCCAACCAACTTTAAGCACTATATATTGAAGTTTGATACAAGCAGAAAAAATGAACTTCCTTTTACCAGGGTAGAGATGGCTTATTATCTGATGGCCAAGGATGCCGGTATCAATATGATGCCTTCTCGTTTGGTAGAGATTGAAGGAACCCAGAATTTTCTGACCCAACGCTTTGATAGAGTGGAGGGTAGAAAAATATATACTCAGACTTTAGCTGCCATGAGTTCCTTGGCTGATACTTACGAAGATTTGTTTGTGGTGGGTAGAAAACTGAATTTGTCTGCTGAAGAGCAGAGTCAGCAATATAGGAGAATGGTGTTTAATGTTCTTGCTGAGAATGTAGATGACCATACCAAGAACTTCTCATTTGTGATGTATCCCAACGGAGAATGGCATATATCGCCAGCTTACGACATCGTGTTTTCCGCCGATCCTGATTCGCATTTCTATCGTAACCATGAACTTACGGTTCTTGGCAAGCGAAAGAATATAACGAAGCAGGATTTGATGCTTTTTGCACAAAGACAGGATATCAGAAATGCTTCTAGTATCATAGAAGAAGTGGAAGACGTGGTGATGAACTTCAAGTCTTATGCCGAAAAAGTGGAAATCGATGAGCACTGGATACGCAAAATAGAACGGGTTTTGGAAGAAAAACATAAGTAAGCGATTTCATCAGGCAATATTTTTAGCCCCCTTACTCCTTTATTTCTTTCATGTTTGCAGGATTATAGGGAGTCAACTGCTGCATCTCCTGCTCTGTTGCTTCAGGCAAGGAAGGTATCTTGTTTCTGATGCAGAAATCGGTAATGGCGGCAGCTGATTCTTTGGGAGTAGAAGAATCCGGTTTGATGGATTGCTTCTTTTCTACATACTCCTTTTCCGTGATATATAGCTCGGTAATCACATGGATGAGTTGCTGCTGCTTGTCTTTCTTATGAGAGAAAAGATAGCTGTTGTCAGATTTTTGGAAGAGCAGGTCCTTGAAGGAATAATAATCTTCAGGACTTATCTGATAGGTTTCCACCACATGGTCGTAGATATCTGTCTGCGTATAACCGAAAAGCTGGTGCGTCAGATTCTTGTAGGTAGGAAGCTGGTTGATTTCTATCTGACAGATATTCCGGCTGCTGTCCGTTTGAATACTGCCTATTGTCTGCTGATTGAGCAGGACGAGTTGAGAGCCCAGTGAATCTTTCAGCTGATATTTCTTTCGATATTGCTCAATAAGTGTCTTCTCTTCCGGCCAAGGTCGGAAGGTTCCTTTGTCGCTGACCATGAATGCTCGCTTTTTGTCTTCGGAAACGAGTCGGCTGTTGTGAAGATTTCTTTTGGAATAGGCATTGAGATCCGTCTTTCCATTCTTCAGGTTGATGTAATACTCCACGATGCCGTCGTTGAAGTATTTCATTACAGAGTCGTTGGTCTGGTAACTGCGATAATATCCCTTAAGTCTGATGAAGTGAGGACGACTCCCTGTTACGTTCACATCTTCCAGTTTCTGTATTTTTGTGATATGTCCAGACATCTTCTCTTCCTTGTTCTGCGCTATGAGGCAGGTAGGAAGGAAGAGGAGAAGCCAAAGCTGATATTTCAAATAATGATGTTGTTTCATATTGATGATGCTTTAAAAAACTACTTAATGATGTGCAAAAGTAAGAATAATCAGTTAGATGCGCAAAGAAAATCTGTTATTATTAGGTTAAAACTGTAAGTAAGTAAACGATTTCATACAATTATAATAAGGAATCGTGTGGTTATTGCTTTTCTTTTTGTATCTTTGCAGCCGTTTGGCAATTGTGGGTACCAAATCATACATAAAGGAAAAAAGAATATCTAATAATAAATAAAAAGTAATGACTACACTTACAATTTCTATTATTGTCGTTTTCGTGCTCGGCTATGCACTCATAGCTACCGAAAGCTTGACTAAGGTAAACAAGGCAGCGATAGCCCTGTTGATGTTGGTAGGTTGTTGGACCCTCTACATGATGGATCCAATGCAGTATCTCCAGTTGATGCACCCTGATTATACAGGCGGCGCTGCTGGAATGGTGGAGAAAGTGACCGGAATCATCCAGGAACATCTGGGCGATACCGCCACAACACTCTTCTTCCTGATGGGTGCAATGACCATCGTGGAAATCGTTGACCAGAACGGCGGATTCAACTGGGTTCGCAAGGTGATGAAGACCAAGTCGAAGCGTGCGCTTCTCTGGCGTATCGCTGTCCTTACCTTCTTCCTCTCTGCCATCCTCGACAATCTGACCACCAGTATCGTGATGATCATGATTCTCCGAAAGCTCGTCACCGACCACAAGGACCGCATGGTTTATGCATCCCTCGTCATCATCGCAGCCAATTCGGGTGGTGCCTTCTCACCAATCGGCGACGTTACCACCATCATGCTCTGGAACAAGGGATTGATTACTGCAGCCGGCGTTATCGCCGAAATCTTCATCCCGTCTGTGGTTTCCATGGTGATTCCTGCCCTCATCCTTCAGACCATGTTGAAGGGCGAACTCGTGATGCCTGAGGTTTCTGCCCAGCAGAATGCAGCGGTCAGCGATTTCACCGAAGGTCAGCGCAAGGCTGTGTTCTGGTTGGGAGTAGGCGGTTTGATCTTCGTTCCTATCTTCAAGAGTATCACCCACTTGCCTCCATTCGTAGGAATCCTTCTGGTATTGGGCGTTCTCTGGACTGCTACCGAAGTTTTCTATCGCGGTTTGCATCGTGGAGCTGATGCCGAGGGCACTCAGAAGCGAGTAACCAAGTTGCTTTCTCGTGTTGATATGAGTACCATCCTCTTCTTCCTCGGTATCCTGATGGCAGTATCCTGCCTGGCTGAGATTGGCGTGTTGACTGCTTTGGGTCAGGGCTTGAACGTCGTATTCGATGGCAACCACTACTTGGTAACTGGTATCATCGGTGTGCTTTCAAGTATTGTTGACAATGTGCCTCTGGTAGCCGGATGTATGGGAATGTATCCTGTGGCAGCCGCTGGCGATATGGCTGTGGATGGTGTCTTCTGGCAGTTGCTGGCCTACTGTGCCGGTGTAGGAGGTTCAATGCTGATTATCGGTAGTGCCGCTGGTGTGGTAGTAATGGGCTTGGAGAAGATTACCTTCGGCTGGTATATGAAGCACATCTCCTGGATTGCTTTCGTAGGTTACATCGCAGGTATCATCAGCTACTGGTTCATCCGCACCTTTCTTTATGCTATCTAAAGGGTAAATGTTTTCTCTTACGTGAAAAAGTTTTTTTGAGAAAAAAGTCTCAAAGTCTCATTTTCTGTTGAAAATATTGACTTAAAGACTTGATAGATAATAAGATAAAGAGAATGAGACTTCTCGGTTTTGGTGCCGAGAAGTCTCATTAAAGTCTCATAGAAGTATCATTATTTCACTTTTTCTTTACAAGATACTTCATTCTTTGCAGGACCAAAAGACAAGTTCGGGGGGATGGTACATGCCAGTAATCCGAAAAAGTAGGAAGCCCCATCGAGGGGCTCCCTACTTTACCAAAAGAGCAAGTCCGGGTTCGGTAAGTCCAGTGAAGGGGTAGTGACTACAAAAATAGTACGATTCTTTTTATTGTGTCTATAAAAATAGGAACAAAAAATAAGGAGTGTCTACTATTTCAGTTTTATAAAATTGAAAGTGTCTACCTTTCTAGTTTATAAAGTAAAAAAGTGTCTACTGAAATCAGGAAAAGTCACACTCATATTAGCCCAAAACTAGTCCCAGTTTTTGGGCACTCATTGCCCGTTCTATGGGCACTCATTGCCCAGGGCTTGTTCTGTGGATGCCCGCACGGTGGGCTGTGTATGCCCATGCGGCGGTCATGGTTGGACCATGTAGTTTCCTATATTTAGTTGACTACATAGTTCCTTATTCCTATTGTAAGTTGACAATTATTTTCTCTATTCCTAATTCTACTTGTCAATCTTCTATCTTATTCCTAGTTAGTATTTACATACTTCATTCTAGTTCCTAATAGAAGTAGACAAAGGACCCACCCCTAGGGGTGGATCGCGGTTTTTACAATTTTGCTGCAAAATTAATCATTTTTCCTGAACTGACAAGGATTTTATGTACTTTTCCCTATAACTTGTCCAATTTTTCTTTAAACTTCCCTTTTGTTTCGCAGCTTCCTTTGGTGTTAGCATCCCGATACTTCCATGAGGGCGTAACTCATTGTAAAAGTGTACTGCCCTTTCTAAAGCCTCTTCTACTTCCTGTAAAGAAGTAAAAGAAAGCCCCATGAATAACTCGTTCTTCAATGTGTTATTGACACGCTCTGCTACAGCATTATCCTTCGGATTGCCACATTCTGTCATGCTAGGTATGATACCGTATTCTCTTAGTAATTTGATGCATTCGTTACTAGCATATTGTACACCTCTATTGGAATGATGAATAATATCCTTATAGCTTTTCATGCGCATTAAGGCTATGTTTAGGGCTTTCAAAGGGAACCTGGTGGAGAGTGATTCACCGACAGAATAGCCAATAAATTCTTTTGTGTAATAATCCGTAATCAAAGAAATGTAGCAGAAATGATAAGTGCCTTGTTCGGCATCATCCCAAATCTTCAACTTAGTTCTTCTTTTCAAGCTCATTTGGCGTTTTCTTCTTAGAGCATAATACGACAATGAGACCAATCACCACATTGATGAGTGAGATACCAAAAGCCCATCCGAAACCAATCTTTCTGTTTCTTCCCAGGCAACCAATGCCGAATGCTAACGCAACGGCAATCACGAAAAAAAAAGAGTCTTTCCATATTCCTATTATTTTTATTGTTATTTTGGCTGCAAAAATAATAAATGGTGGTAGATGCTACAAATGTTTAGGCTCCACAAGGCTTGTGGAGGTAAGTTTTTCCCGAGTTTGTACATCTGTTTGCAAAAAAATGACTATCTTTGCATCTCATAAAGTATTAATTTAAAAAGGTTATAACTATGGTGATATCATTTTTATCAATATCTCATCATGTAAGAATTGCAGTGTCAAGTCTGTTGCTTCTATTGACAAACGTAGCTTACGCAGAGGGTGACAGACCAAGATATGATGATGCGCCAACCAGTGTCAATACAATGCCATCAGATGAAGATGATTATCAAAAGGAAATCATCGCGAAATTTGGTGACTTGTATTTTGATTCATCAGAAAATCCAGAGAAGACAACTTCTGGGATGGCAATGTGGTGTACTCAACAAGAGAAACGATACAAGAACAATGTGGCAGTTTATTCTGCTAAGCTGGGTAGCCTGTCATTGCAGCCAATATTGAAAGACTGCATTAAGCAGGAGACTGATTGCTGGAACAAGTTGCAGGCTTCGCTTAATAAGTTTGATGTTATGTATCTCAGATTGTATTATTATACTGGTGGTACGATGGGGATTATCTGTCAAGCTGATGCACCAATGAACATCGCCTATATTCGGATGGCTTGCCTGAAGGATGATTATGATTTGTTCGCCAATAAGCAAAAGCCGTCATTTGCAAAGATGAAGGTTATTGACAGTTCTGCTTGGAGCGAAGAGTTACATCAGGCACTGGCCACTGTGAAATACGAAACTCAAGACAAAGAGTTGATTAAGTCGTATGGCAGTACATCAGAATACAAACAACTGTATTGTCAACTGGAGAAATATGCAGTTGATACCAAGACTTTGCTGGCAAGCTGGGTGGCTCAACGTAGAAACGCAGAGCAACTTCTTTCTGACTCACAACAAGGCAATTACAGAAATCATACACTGATGGTTGTCAATGCTTTGGCATATCATTTATATAATAATAGAACGTTGTAACAAAAAATATAGTAAATGGTTATGAAGACATATTTGTTTGAGACATTAAATCGCTACAAAAGGTTCTCGGAGAGCCTTGATGCGAAAGCTGTGCTTTCCAACAAAGCATGGATAGTTTTTAATGATGAAGGCGAAAAGCAAGTGTATATCTTTCAAGAGGATGGAACTGTATTGATAACAACGAACGGCATTGGTTCTGTTAAAACTTGGAAATATATACCTGCAAACAAGTCAATTCTTATCAATGGTGAAGATAATAGCTTTGTGATGCTTCGTACAGCATTTGTTGACGAAAACATCCTAGCCTTCCAGTTGGATGGTACGGATAGATACGCTTTTATGATAGATGAGAATAACAAAGCGTTGTTTGCTCCCAAAACATTGGAAGAATTAAATACGTATTTAGTGGATAAACTAGATACAGAAAAGCAGAAGCAGATTGAACAACAGAATAAAGACAATGAACTTGCAGAAAAAGCTAAACAAGAAGCAAATCGCGAAAGGGCAGAGAAAATAATGGCCGAAATACAAATTAAATACCAAGATTCCAAAATGACAAAGGCTAGAATCTTTGGCGTTTTAGGTTTTCTTCTTTATGTTTTAGCTGCTGCTAGTTCTGGATTGAGAGATTGGCTTGGATGCGTACTCTCTTTAATATTTGCTATTGCATCTACTTGTTTTAGCATATATTATTATAAACAAGGTGAACATGTTTTTGAACAAAAGATAAAGGAATATAAGGAAAACAATCCTAATGATCCTTGTATCGTATATTTATGCTAGAGTATAAACTTGAGGCGCAAAAGATGCAACTTTGTCATCTCATAAAGTATTAATTTAAAAAGGTTATAATTATGATGTTACCAATTATTTCAGTATTGATAGGAATTAGCTTGGTGTACTACATTCGCCAGAGAAAGGCCGAGAAAGAGATGGATGAAATTGTAAGTTCCCTTCCTCAGCCTAGTGATAATAGTCAGCCTATTGGTACTAGAGATTTGTGCCTTGAGTTGCTTCGCCAGCTTAATTGTGAAGTTCGTATAGAGCACGATGACATTTACTTCATGTATCAAAATGAGAAGTTTATGATAGAGGCATCAAACGAATCAGCCTTTATTACAATTTGGGATCTTCATTGGGATATGGTAGATTCGGAGAATATCCAAGATGTAGAGAATATGAAAAAGGCTGTTAATCGTACTAATCAATTAGTGCATAATACAGTCTTGTATATGTCGTATGAGGAAGAAAAGTCTTATTATATTCTGTCTAAGTTGCAATGTTTGCTAATGCACAACATTCCAAACACAAAAGCCTATCTTGCTGCGATTCTTAATGATTTTTTCAGAACCAAGCAATGTTACTCCCAGGTTCTTGATGACATTGATAAAGAGGGGGCGTAGATATAAATGCCGTTGTTGTCTTGTAAAATGAAATGAACCAGATCCATTGTTTGATAAGTTGTGTTCTCTACAAAAAGTCGGTAAAAATCGAAAGAACAACGACTAGAGCGATTGCTGTATCAGTTTCTGCTTTGCCCCAGCAGGGTTTTATTAGATGTTATTATTTGAACCATAAACAAACGTTAAATTATTTAGTTAACTCTACATTTCTCTTAATTTCCTTCTTTGGTCTAATTTTATTTTATTATTTTTGTAGTTAAATAACAGCAATTCTATAAAGTAAAGACCATCAGGTTTTATCTAATTCTTTAACGAAAATGGAAGATTCTGCCAATCAGCCTCTTATGGCTGATGCTTCATTGTATAATGGGCAACTTACAGACACAGGTTCATCGTGTCCAAGTGCAAGACTTACCTCTTGTACGCTCTCCTTCTCAAAGAACAAAGGTGGGGTGTCGGTAGAGAATGTCCATACACCAAATAAGCAATGGTTTGTATTAAGAGTATCATACGGCAGAGTATTAAAAGCGGAGAAGATTATCGATGCCTGCAACATAGAATGTTATGCCCCGATGCGTCATAAGCAGATAACGAAGCATGGCAAGAAGCATATCATCACCGAGCCTCTTATCCCATCCTTCATTTTCGTCCACACATCACATGAAGAAGTCGATGCAATACTCCACGACAAAAACGTGAACTTCATCGAGTCGCGTCCCCTGTTGAGCTATTACTACGACCACACTTCTTATCGTCATAACAATCCAAACCTCAATCCTCCCCTCGTTATCCGAGATGACGTCATGGACAACTTCATCAAGCTGACTTCCGTAAAGAACTCTCATATCATTCCTGTCACATCGCAGAACATCCAATACAAGTTAGGTGACCATGTTATAGTAACAGAAGGTGATTTCGAAGGCATACAAGGAAGGGTTTCACGCATTGCAGGACAACAACGAGTTATAGTAGAATTGTTCTGCGGTTGTTTGGTTGCATCGGCATATATCCCGAAAGAGGCGATGAGGAAAGTAATTAATATATGAATAAATACATTATGCAAAAATATTCTAACTCTTAATTCACACGAAGCGATGGACTTCTTCATAAAGTCCGAGCTTTGAATTGCCTGAGTTCTGAAAATAAAATTAAAACGATAAAACTATAATATAATGAAGAGATCACAATCTTTAGGAAAAAGTCTCGACGATGTCAAGTACGAGCAGTATGTGAATAATCTTCACGATAGATTGCCACAGTTGACAGATCCTAGCGATATTGACTGCCAGCGTTGGCCATGGGAACTTTTGCAAAATGCAAAAGATACAGTAGTAAAAAGAAAGAATCCAGAAGATCGTTATGTTGATGTAAGTATTAAATACTATACCGATAACGAAGGAAAGAAAAAACTTTATTTTCAACATAATGGAGATCAGTTCACGAATAAGGCTATAACAGGTCTTATCTGGAAGTTTAGTGCAGAGAAACGAAATGAGCAGACAACCGAAGACGGTTTGACTCGTGACAAACAAAGTACGGGACGTTTTGGTACCGGTTTCATGACTACACATGCGTTGTCTCTAACTGTAGATGTGTCTGGTTCATTATTCCACGATGACCCAGAAGTTATGAGAAATGTATCTGTTGATTTTACATTGCATAGAGAAGGACCAGATGATGAAGCTTATAAAGCTGGTGTAGATAGAACAGAAAGGGAGATTGACGAGAATATGGATAAAAGACCTATTCCTGCCGATGAAATACTTCCTACTAGATTTACATATCATCTGAACAAAGATGCTAGTGAAAAGGCTGCAAGAATGGGTATTGAGAACGTTCGTGCCAATGCTGCACAAACTATGCTGTTCTGTCCATCAGTTCGTTCTATAACTGTAATTAATGAAGAAAACAATGTCACTTTCAAGATTACTCGAAAGAATAATGATGAAAGTAAGGATATAGTAAAAGAGACAGTATTCGTAGAAGAAAGTAGCGATAGAAACGAGCCTATTACCCGTAGGTTTATCTCTATGGAAATTGAAGAGCCATCGAAAGAAATCTCCAGCCATTGGAAAGCAAAAGACAGAAATCTGAGGCTTCATGTTGCAGTGGAAGTTGACAACGATAACAATATATTACCTATTCCTTCGACATCTCCTGCCGTTTATTGTTCTCTCCCACTTATTGGCTTTGAGAGCATGTCATTGCCATTCTATATCAATAGTAATGATTTTGAACCTGCAACAGAAAGAACCTCATTGTATCTGAAAAAGAAAAGATTTGAGATCAGAACTAATGAAGAAACTGATGAGGAAGAGCAATTCTATCTACAAAGTGGTATCAATTGGTCAATATTTGAAAGATCGCTTTCATTATACGAATCCGTAGTAGATTATCTTATTGATAACGGATATAATAAGAGATACAATCTCATTAATGGTCTGGGCGATATTCTTAATGGAGCCTGGGGTATTGAGACTAAGAACTGCTTAGCCTCAAGATTCATTCTGCCATTAAGAAACATGCTTGTACAGAAGAATCTGGTTAAAACAGGTGGAGGCTATAGGAGTATAAACTCTGATGTAAAATTTGTTGAATGCTCGAAAGACTGTGACCTGCATGAATTCTATGAAATTTGCAAGACCATATATGGAACTAATCTCGCTGTTGAGGATGAAAACGAGAACTGGGTAGCATTAAAGTGGGGACGATTCACTTTTGAAACAGGATTTGACGAGAAGAAGCCTGAAAGTGAGAATCCGGCAATACCCACTGTTAAATATGACAAAGTTGCCAAGTACATTGAGGATGCCACTTGCCTTGATAATCTGACTCTTATCATTGAAAATGATTCTGATACAGATACCAATTTTGATGTTGAGCATCTGAAAGAGTTTGAGGTGTCACAAAAGCTTCAATGGTTAAATAAGTTCTATGAATGGCTTAAGGTCTCAAAAATAACAAACATTGCTGACAAGAAGATTGTTCCAAATCGTCTTGGTAACTTCTGTTCAACAGAACAAGGTTGTGATTTGAAAGACGCAAGCGACATTCCAACAAGCATCTTCAATTTTATGAAGAGAATTTCCATTGATTGGGATGCGAATCTTTTAATGGAGGGTGTACAACACATAACATTAGTAAAAGAAACTAAAGACAATGTTGTTGTCGCAATAAAAGATCGATCAAAAGAGATACGTGATGAAAGATTTTCTGACAATGCATCAAAACTTACAAGTTTATTGCCTTTGTTGATGGCTCTTCCTGCTAACGAAGATGGAAGAACTCAAGATTTCTATGAAAAACGTTCAAAGATTCTGTCAATACTGAAAACAGTATATAAGTCAGAGACTGAGGATGTTGAATCTGTTACCTTGGATTTAAAAGCTGAGACATGGGAAGATTCAGATAAGTGGCTCATGAGTCTTGTTTCAACAGAAGTCGCAAACCGTGAGCATTTGGATGTAATCGAAGCAGAAGACACAGAAGAACAAATAGCAGAAAAGTATTGCACCTATGAATGGCTGTCAGACATCGTTAGCTTCATGTTTGACAAGGGCTATCTACACCTTGATGATATTACAGAAAGTGAATCGCCTGACGATGTTATCAGCATTATCCCTAACAGATATGGCGATTTTAAGCCTATCAATTTGTTGTACAAACAAGGACTGATCCCTAACAAGTTATTGGATGAGACTCTCAATGATACAGGCTTTGATATTAAGAAAGTCCTTCTTTATGAAGGTTTTGTTCTAAATGAAAAAGCTAAGATTACAGATTATCAGATTACCACATTAGCAAGTAAATATAACGAGTACTTTGAAGGTGATGACAACGACAAGAAAGAGTCTGTTGCAAATTTCTTGCTTCATTTAGTTCCTGAATGTGGTGAACAGTATAAAGAAATTCGTGACCTTTATGATGAGTTCAATAATGTTGAAGACACTACTATTACTGTTATAAACACCTCTGAACTTGGTATATGGAAGGGTGCAAAGGACTACATGATTGGTTTGCTCGCTGAGAATGCCTCTGAATGCAAAAGTGTATTCGCAATTGGCAAGAAACTTAAGAACTTCAATAATGAAGAAGAGCTTAATTACGAGCAAAAGAGTGATTGTAGGAAACTAGGCATGTCTTGGCTTAACCGTCTCGCTCAGGTAATTGAAAATGGGAAAGTATCAGTGAATGAAGAACTTTCATTGGTTCCAGATTGGTATGGCAAATTACACCCTGAAACTGAGATGATTTATGACGGTTCAATTCTCGGAAAATACTACGAAAGGGTCAATTCTTTAATTGAAATAGTAGAGGGTGTTCTTTGGTCTTATATTGATGTCAGCCAGAAAGAAGAAGGTGATGATGAGATAGTATCTAAAATCGTCAATTCAGATTATAGATATGTCGGTAACTATCAAAACAATACTGATGAAAAACTATTTGGTATTGTTGACAAGTTGATTTCATATTGTTGCAGTCACAATGATACATCTTGGAGAGGCGTTCTAAAAAATGCCATTAATTCTCTTCTTCATTTCTTTGAGGAAAACAGTTCCTCTATGTCACGGGGTGAGAAACCAAAATGGATTCAATATTTCCATGAGACTTATAAGGTAAGGAAAGAACTCTATTATGACTACATCTGTGATGCCAAAACAAAGGCCCAGATTTCACGTATAAGTGAGAACTTTGACACAGAAGAAATTGAAGAACTCATCCGTGAAAAAGAAGCTGTAAAAAAGATTCTTGCTTATAAGGATCATTATGTACAACTTGAAGAGGAGAATAAGAATCTTCAAGCTAGAGTTGAAGAACTTAGTGCCCTTGATCGTATGATTAAGGATTGTTCTCCGGAAAAAGTCAAGGAACTTGTTGAGCAGTTCCTCAAATTACAGAACGAGAATCCAGCAGATGACAACGCCGATGACAATTCCGAATATGAGGTTGTAAAAGTTCAGAAGGTAGAAGAGTTCACTGTTAAAACTCTCGATGGTGATGTAACCCTGAAGGATGACTATGAACAGTATTGTGGACTTCCTGTAAAAGAGAAGGTGTATTATGTAAGTGAGGCTAAACTTAGAGTTGCAAAATACTTTAAGGAGCTGAATTATATGCATCCTGAGCTTGGATTGAGGTTTGATGATGATTTGATTCATATGGATTCGTACAGTCAGTTATATGGTATTTATGACAAAGATGGCAACATGATCCCATTGGTTGTTCATAGTTACCTTGGTCCTCAGTATAGATATTTCACTCTTAACTGGTACGACTGGCAACTTTTGTCTAAACCAGGTTCAATGCTTTGGGTGGTATCTCTTAATGGTGGACTTCAGTGTATTCCATTGTACGCCCTTCCAATAAGGAAATTCCATTTTGATCTTGAATATAAGTCACACCAATCTCAGGCTATTATGCACGCATTGGCTTCTGCCGGTAAGATGGCTCTTGCGAAATCAAATGAGGACGAAGGAATCACATTTGAATTTGGAAATCAAATGCCTACAGGATTTAATATTCCTCGTTCTTTTGACTTTATTCCAAATGAGATTACTGATTGTGTAGAATCTATAGAACAGACATGTACTTCTAATGCACCTGTATTAATGTCAACCTACAGATCAGATAAGAATATATCAATTGTTTCAAACAAGGGTGTACATTCTCGTGTTCTAAAGTATATTAGTGACGGCGTAGAAAAAGAACGTGACAACTTTAGCTTCCCAGAGACGAAGGCAGAACCTATTGTTTATGCAGGTTTAGAAGATACTCTTTAATATGATACTGGATCGAAAAAAGTACTGGCAATTCCTTGAAGACGAGCTGAAAGCTGAAACCGAGGAATTTAAAAAAAAATATATGACCACAGCCATCTCGTTACTTCAAGACAAGGACGAGATGTTTGTGGCACAGTTTGTTAAGTTCAAGGATGGGGAAATGATAATGAAGTTTCCTGTAACTCGTGCTTTGCCAAGAAAAGGTGAGTTTTTAGTATGTATGGTATTACCTCCTCTGTTGCAAAGTTACCGCAACTGGGGAAATAGGACATACCGCGACTTATACAAGGAACGTAGTAGTTCTACAGAATGTGTATGCATTTGGACTCAACCGTCTGACGATAAACGCTTTGCTTTGGTAGGGTTTAGCAAAGTTAGTCTTGATTTTGCCAATTTTATCAGAGAATATCCTGGACTGATACTTACTTTTGGGCCTCAGCATCCTCCTATCGACTACGTTATGAATTTGCAACGTCTTGTAGAACAAAAGAACTGGCCTAGTATATCTTCGGTTCTTGATTCAGACTATATACGTAAAGAATGGGAGCTAAATCTTATTAAGCAAGATTACGTCTCTGAATTTGTATATAATCAACTTTGCCTCTCGGACACAATGATACTTGAAGGTCCTCCTGGAACTGGAAAAACATACATGATTGCAGAACTGTGTGCGAGATTATGTGCTGAAGGAAAGTCCGTGCTCGTAACAGCCTTGACAAATAGGGCTTTAATGGAAATAGCAGAAAAACCAGCAGTAAAAGAGATGCTTGAAGATGGTAAAATCTTCAAAACTAACATTACACTTGATGAACAAAAAGAATGCAAAAGCTTGGAGTCAATCAAGATCATTTCTCCTATGCCTTCATGTCTTGTCCTTTCAACATTCTACATCGCAAGTGGGTTTGCTGCCGATTTGTCTATTGACCAACCTTTTGACTATGTGATTATGGACGAGGCAAGTCAGGCTTTACTCCCAATGTTTGCTGCCAGTCGCAAGATGGGCAAGAAGAATCTTTGGGTTGGCGATACCAAGCAGTTGGCTCCTATTGTTACGCTTAATGATGACATTATTACATATAATAATTATAAGCCAATAGTTGATGGACTGCATCTTCTTGCAGAAAACAGTTCTTCTCCTGTTTATCAGTTAACAACTACTCGTCGATTCAGTCAGCGTTCAGCAGACTATACGGGATTTTTTTATAGTGGCACTCTTATTGCCAACAATTTACCAAAGCCAAATGATATTCCATCATTAAGTAGTATACTAAGTCCTGATGGAGGTCCTACTCTGATTTTCACAGATATGCCTTCTGGTAATAAGACGCCAGAGTTTGCAACAATGTTGACTGCTTATATCGTTGGCTGCATTTTACATGATAATGCAAAGAAGGATATTACTGTCCTTACATGTATGCGCAAGACAACAAAAGCGATTCAGAAAGCTATTACCCAAACAGTAGGTGCTCACAAAAATGTTCTAATAGACACTGTTGCACGTATACAAGGTTTAACTACAGACATAACCATATTTTTTGTACCAGACTACTCATATATAAGGACATTAGAGCCGCATCTTTTCAATGTGGCAACAAGTCGTGCTAGAGAACATACAATCATCATTGCAGACAAATATGTTTTGGATTTTTCTACCATTGACAAAAACGTAAGGCGATACCTCGAAACCTTGAAAAAGGAAAAGTCAATTTATGTTCCTGATCCAGATCATGGATTAGGAAAAACAACAAGTACATTAGATTATCAAAGGAGCATAGGTGAACACTTTGTCCTTAAAAAAACGAAATAAAATGACCGAACTCGATTTGCAACAATATCTCCTCCGTGAGTACCCACAAGAGAATGCTCGCTGTGAATGGAAGGAATATAAGAATTTGAAGAACTCGTTCTGTGGGGATGAGAAAAATGATGTTATTTCCTACGTGTCGGCTTTTGCCAACATGGAAGGTGGACATCTTGTGATAGGTGTAAAAGATAAGACGTTAGAAATTGTCGGGACAAATATTTCGAGGCTTACTCTCAATGGGCACCCAGCAAACACACTGTCGGCAACCTTTAAACTTCTTGACAAGTGCGGTCTGATACGGAATGGTGGGGTGACTCGAGCTGCCATCATTTTGCTTGGCAAATACGAGTTTGCCTTCAAGTTGCGTCCTACTGTGGCATAGGTAACATGGACGCGTCGTGATGCAAATCAAGACGTTGTTGACTACGAACACTTTACTGTTCCATTCATTTTGACTGTGGATGAAATTCTCTCAAAGATCGAGAACCTGACATTGCGTGAGATGCCGGGCGGTACGCTCTTCCCAGACACGATGAAGCTGTATGATGACTATACCATTCGTGAAGCTCTTCATAACAGCATTGCTCATCAGGACTATACGCTTCAGCAGCGTATTAACTTTGTGGAGAGCCCCGGCTACTTATATTATTCTTTTACCTTTGCACTCGGAAACAAGTTTAAACGAATTGGTTAATGGGTGTTAAGGTGAACTATAGATTGTTCTTTTAAGGATTTTTTAAATTTGCCAAAATCCTGTTTCATGGACTTATAGCGTTTAGCCAAGTCCTTTAACTCCTTTTCAAAATGGGGAGTTGTTTCTATATTATAGTTCATCGAAAAGGTCGTCTGCGGATTTTGCTTTCAATTTACCCTCCTTTATCATTTTAACCTCACGTAGTCCTTGACAAATTCCTTCGGTTCTGTCAATTGACTGCTGAGGAATTATTTCAAACAGAATCGTCTCCAAATAATTGCTGAGGCTTCTGTTGTCTCTTTTAGCATTGCTCTTTAGAATATTGAGCAAATCCGTATCTATTCTTATAGAGGCGGAAGATTTTGTTTTTATTGTTGTACTCATATTACTTACATTTTAATTATATGTGTGCAAATATAGTGCAAAAGATTATAACTTCCAAAGTTTTTTGCTTTTTTTAATTGAATTAAACTTTTGAGTTTTTTCTTTAGCTTACTTTTTTGAAATCTATGTATGTATATGCTGCTGCATCCAAAAAACGCAGAATCCTGCCGGCATCACTGCCAGCAGGATTCACTTTCAAAAACCGAACCTAAAATTCTACCTTGTAATTTCTATCTATGCAATATCTATTGTAACCTGAATAAGTCTAATTACCTTTAAAAACTAAATCCTATTATATGAATAACGCTGCAAAATGAACTGTTCTTTATCTTTTACTCGGCAGTTGTCTGCTGCTCTGTAGCATTCTCTGTTGTAGCCTCAGTAGCATTCTCCTGCTTTGTAGAATCCTCAACACCTGCCTGTGGCTGGATAGAAGTACCTGTTGCCAATGTATCTGAAGGTGCTTCTGGAGCTACGGTATCAACTGGTGCTACCTCTGCGTTACCTACCATTCTGCTTGATGCAAAAACGTTGCTTACTGAAACCATTACCATAGCTGCGATAGCTGCAAACATAAACTTCTTCATAATCTTATCTTTTTTAAATTGTTACTATTTAATGTTACTTACTTTCTTTGTGGATTCGTTGTCGAACCCGCTATTCATAGTCACAATCTGCGTGCCAAATCGATGAAAAAAATGATATGTCTTGATTATCAGGTGTTTATATAGAATATGCCAGGAATAGATGGTGTGGAAAATGAGGAAAGTATGTGGAAATATTCCCCAAAAAGTTGGGGAATGTAAGCATTGTTTTATTAGTAAGATAGCTCGTAACTATTGTTAATAATAAGAAAAACGCTTGCTTTCTGAAATATTATCTGTATCTTTGTACCTGAATTATTAAGAGTAAGATTATGGCTTCAAAGAGATATCCTTTGGGAATACAAACGTTCTCCGAAATCGTGAAGGGGAATTACTTCTATGCTGACAAGACGGCTATCGTCTATCAGTTGGCTTATTATGCCAAGTTTCATTTTCTGAGTCGCCCACGTCGATTCGGAAAATCCTTGTTTGTATCTACTCTCAAGGCCTACTTTGAAGGTAAGAAAGAACTGTTCAAGGGACTTGCCATCGAACAGAAGGAGAAGGAATGGACGGCATATCCTGTCATCCACTTGGATTTGAGCTGTGGTAAGTATTATAGTTTGGAGAATACTAAAATCATATTAAATAATATCCTTAAAGTTGAAGAGCAGAAATATGGAATAGAAGTTCCAGAATCTGAGCGTGAAGGCTTTGGGGGTCGCTTTAGGGATATTTTGCTTGCAGCTACCGCTCAAACAGGTAAACAAGCAGTCGTTCTCATCGACGAATATGATGCTCCAATGCATGATTCTGTCAGTGACGAAGACTTACAGAAGACCATCCGCAACATCATGCGAGATTTCTTCAGTCCATTGAAGCAGCAAGAGGGAAATATTCGCTTTGTATTCATCACAGGCATCTCTAAGTTTAGCCAGCTCAGCATCTTTAGCGAGTTGAATAATCTCAAGATTCTCACGTTGAAGGATGAATACAGTAGCTGTTGTGGTATAACCAAGAGTGAATTGACTCAGTATTTCCGTGAGGGTATCGAGGAGATGGCTGAGCATAATGGACTCACTTATGAGGAGACCTTAGAGCAACTCAAGCAGCATTATGATGGCTACCACTTCAGTATCAATAGCGAGGATATCTTCAATCCTTACAGCATCATCAATGCTTTGGACGATAAGGAGTTTAATAGCTATTGGTTTACATCTGGAACGCCTACGTTCTTAATAGAACTGATGCAGCAGAAGAATTTGGACATGATGGACTTAAATGATATCTGGGCTAGAGCAAAACGCTTCGATGTTCCTACTGAGACTATTACTGACCCTGTGCCAGTCCTTTTCCAAAGTGGCTATCTTACGATTAAAGGATATGACAAGCAGTTGGGTATGTATTACCTCAGTTTTCCTAATCAAGAAGTTAGACAAGGCTTTTCGGAAAGCCTTTGCCAATATTATACCCCTTCAGAGGTAGGCGAACTTGATGCAATCGTATATGCTTATAAAAAGAATGTGCTCATCAATGACGATATGGGAGCCTTTATGCCTCACTTGAAGGCATTCTATGATAAGTTCCCATATACGATTATCAACAATAATGAGCGTCACTATCAAGCCGTGATATTCACCATCTTCACCATGCTTGGCGAAGATGTGAAGGTGGAGCATACCACTTCGGATGGAAGAATAGACCTTGTGCTCAAGACGGATAAGAGTATCTTCATCTTCGAGTTGAAATATAAGAAGTCTGCTGATACCGCCATGGCGCAAATCAGCGACAAGGACTATGCCAAGGCTTTTGCTGATGATGGACGGAAGGTAGTGAAAGTGGGTGTTAACTTCTCGGAAGACCAGCGAAGCATAGAGGATTGGGTGATAAAATAAATGACATCTTGAGGTTGATAAAACGCAAAAAATCCTGCCGGCATCGTTGCCAGCAGGATTTTTTTGCATCACAAAGGCTATTCATCTTCCGTAATGATGTCTAAATCTTCAGCTATTTTCTTCAGTCTGTCTCTTATCCTCTTCGCCAAGGTTGGTTGCTTTTGCTGAATGACAGGCTTTGGGGGCTCTTCTTCTACGACTGGAGATTCTTCTGTCGGAGCATCGGGGATGAGTGGGGGCTGCTTATCATCAGGGATGTCTGTAGATTCTATGTTTGATGGCTCTATAGGAATATCCTCTTCTGGGGGATCTGCCTTCTTTTGAGATTGGAAGTCGTCACGTATCGGATGATAAAGCTTGTCGATAATTTTCTGGTAATCATCTTCGTCCTTGGTGGTTGTGACAGGATTGTCCTGAATTTCATCTGCCAGCTCGTTGTTGAGACCTGTTGCCAGGATGGTGACTTTGGCATCCTCATCCAGACTGTCATCATCTGAAAGACCCCAGATAACCTTGATGTCTGGATTCAATTCATCGAAGAAGGCATCTATCTCTCGCATTTCCCTAACGAAGATAGGGTGCTTGCTGGAGGTATAGATGTTGAAGAGGATGCGCTGTGCATTGCTGATGTCGCTGCCGTAGAGCAATGGGGAATCCAAGGCATTGAGAATGGCATTCTGAACTCTGCCTTCTCCGCTGGCCCTGCCCATCGCCATGATGGCACCGCCGCCACTCTTGATGGTGGTCTCGATGTCACGGAAGTCGAGATTGATGGTTCCTTCTACGGTTATCAGCTCCGAGATGCTCTTGGTGGCATCGCTCAGCACCTTGTCTGCCAGTTTAAAGGCATCCTTTACGGTAATTTCAGAATCGGCATATACATCGCAAAGTCGCTCGTTGTTGACAATGAGCAGGGCGTCTACGTTTTTGCGCATCTCTTCTACACCCTGCAGGGCCTTCACGATTTTCTTTCGCTTTTCAAAATAAAATGGGATGGTGATGATGCCCACCGTCAGGATGCCCATGCTTTTGGCGATGCCGGCGATGACAGGTGCTGCTCCTGTTCCGGTTCCGCCACCCATGCCGGCTGTAACGAATGCCATCTTGGTTCCGTCATTCAGCAGTCGTTGGATGTCTTCCTGGGTGTTCTGCGCTTCACTTCGTCCAACTTCAGGGTTAGCACCTGCTCCCAAACCGCTCTTTCCGAGCATGATTTTTACAGGCACTGGTGATTTGGATAGCGACTGGCTATCCGTATTGCAAACGGCAAAGCTCACATTTACAATACCTTCTGAGTACATATTCTTAACGGCATTACATCCGCCACCACCCACACCTATCACCTTGATGATATTCTTGGTGGTGTCTTCTGTCTGTCCGAAATCTATAGGGGTCCATTCTTCTGTCATCTTATCTATATTTCTATTTTGGGCACAAAGATAATAAAAAAGGAGTAATCATACAATAATAAATGAAACGCAAGGCTTGCGAAAGAAGATTTTTCGATGCAGAGAAACGTTTTTTCCTATTCTTTTTGTATTTTTGCATCCAGTATGCAAGAAGAGCTGAGAAATATGGGTGCAGAGGAGAAAGCTGCTATTATACAAACGCTTTCCTCCCAACTTTTGGCAGAAGGAAGAACTGACCTTTTGCTGAAAGCTATCAGTGTGCCCGTATTGGAGCAGCTTCGCATTGAGGCAGCAAGGGCTACCCTTAGTCCTTTGGTCATAACGGCGGATTATCGTTTCCTATTGCCTGAGTTTGGTAATAAAGAGGTACAGCTCAGTCCCATCCACAAGGCACTCTATCTGCTCTTCCTGAACCATCCGGAAGGTATTGAATTCAAGAATCTGGTAGATTATCGGGAAGAATTGTTTCTGCTTTACCAAAAGATAGGGAATAGAATAGATATGGATAAGATTACCGAGACTGTGAACCGTCTGGTGAATCCGCTTGATAATGCGATAAACGAGAAGTGTTCTCGTATCAAGGCTGCCTTTTCTGATTTGATGGATGAGTATCAGGCTGATTATTATATCATCAACAGTCATGTGAAGCGACATCAGGGAGGTTCTATGAAATTGTGGTTTGAGAGGTTGAAAATCATCAACCTCCCAAGAGAATTGGTTGTTTATCAATGTTCTTGATATTTGCTCTCACCTTATTTGAAATCTATCCCCATATTTAGGTATTTCTGCGAAACCATCATTTTTAGGTATTGCAGA
>ERZ1673741.328-NODE-328-length-58537-cov-11.974488_pt1 | contig 58537 bp, 44 predicted proteins | sample MGYA00580209_ERZ1673741 | MGnify/ENA primary metagenome ERZ1673741 (study PRJEB41218, sample SAMN15661754) | gut metagenome | host: Homo sapiens | place: Canada: London | collected 2015-08-20/2019-03-30 | study: EMG produced TPA metagenomics assembly of... | reverse complement strand
ACCGTAACGGCAACGCGATTGCACCGTAACGGCAACGCGATTGCACCGTAACGGCGACGCGATTTTTGCGAATTGGCAACGCCCGGAAAGCGCAAATAATGCAAGCAGCTGACATTCAACGGTTTATAAAAACAGCCTGAGAATCGATTTTTTTCACCCAAGAGACTGCTTGGTTGAAAAAAATCGATTCTCAGACGACTATTTGTAAAATATTATTATTCACTTTGCAGGGGCCGTTACTCCCTTCTTTTCAACCATTATCGGAGGCCATCCATGCCCATAGCTTGCATGCCATCACTCTTGGCGGAAAAGCCGCGTCAAGGGCGGTTTATCACCTCCAACGCCTTTGTCACGATGTCGCTTTGCTGGTTCATGACCTGGAAATATTGGCTCATGTCCCATATGTCGCGAGCGATGAGAGCCTTGAGCTGGGCACGCAGGTAAACGAGGGTGCGGTCAAGCTCAGCCTTGTCCTTGGGCTCTATCTTCTGCTTCTTGCCGTCGCTGATGATGCTGTCGACAAGTTGTTGCGGGACCGTGAAGTGTTCGAGATAGGCGCTGAACTGCGGATATTTTGCCTTGAGCTGCTTGCGGTGCGAGTCCATGAATTTAAGGTCGTTGTCCAACACTATTCCCTTCGCCATCAGCTTGCGGTGGAAGGTGGTGAACCTCATGGTGTCGAGAGGCACGAAATAGTCGGGCATGATACCTCCCCCGCCATACACCACGCGGTTCTTGCGAAGGGTGTGGAACTTCAGAGAGTCGGCAAAATGTATGCTGTCGGCGGAATAAAGCTCTCCGTGCTTATAGCGTGTGTTGAGCTCCATCTCATAGTCCTTGCGGTCGCCCTTCACGTATGGCTTCTGTATACAGCGACCCGACGGGGTATAATAATGTGCGATGGTGAGCCTCATCATCGAACCGTCAGGAAAGCCCACGGGGCGTTGCACCAATCCCTTTCCGAAGGAGCGTCTGCCCACCACCGTGCCACGATCCTGGTCTTGCAAGGCACCTGTGACAATCTCGGCGGCTGAGGCCGTCAGCTCATTTATCAAGACCACCACCTTGCCGTCAACGAGCTTGCCGTCGCCCTTCGCCACATATTCTGACCGTGGCACCTGGCGACCTTGCGTATATACGATGAGGTCGTCCTTGCGCAAGAACTCATTGGCTATGCTCACGGCGGCCTGCAAATAGCCGCCTCCGTTGTCTTGCAAGTCAAGAATGAGGTTCCGCATGCCCTTGCCTTTAAGGTCGCTGACGGCTGTCATGAACTCGTCGTAGGTCGTGGCGCCAAAACTGCCTATGCGGATATAACCCGTGGCAGGAGCTATCATGTACCAACCGTCGATGGTCTTCACCGGAATCTTGTCGCGAACCACGGTGAAATGGAGCTTTTCCGCTATTCCGCGCCTTGCTATGGTGAGCTTTACCTTTGTACCCTTGGGACCTCTCAGCCTCCTCATTATCTCCTCTCGGCTCATCTTCACGCCGGCTATCGCCGTGTCGTTTACGGCTATGATGCGGTCGCCCGACATGATGCCCACTTTCTCGGAAGGGCCTTTCGCCACGGTTTGTATCACGAGCAGCGTGTCTTCCTGCATGTTGAACTGTATGCCGACACCCTCGAATGAGCCATTGAGCGACTCGTTCATGGCCTTGGTCTCCTTGGCCGTGGTGTAAGAAGAATGAGGGTCGAGCTTCTCAAGCATCCCTCGAATGCCGTCCTCCACAAGCTTGTTTTGGTCGACGGAGTCGACATAGAAACTATTTATGGCAATCTCCGCGATTTGCAACTTGCGCAGAGGCGAGTCCTTGCCAAAGTCCAATCGCAGTTGTGCCTGTGCCGGCGCCGACAAGAAAAGCGGCAACAGCAAAAGGGTGGCATGGAGAAAATGCGTGATGTGTTTCATCATAATAACGTGTTTCAAGGCGCGAGCCTGTCAAAAAGTGTGTTAAAGCGTCAGTCTATCAAATCGGTGTCTTGAGGCAAGTCTTCCTCAATGACAAGATTGTCGATGATGAAGTTTTGCCGCTCCATGGTGTTCTTGCCCATGTAGTATTCGAGGAGCTTCTGCACCTGGTCGTTCTTGTGGAGCGTCACTTGCTCGAGACGCATGTCAGGACCGATGAAATGGACGAATTCGTCGGGTGAAATCTCTCCAAGGCCCTTGAACCTGGTAATCTCCGGGTCTGGCCCGAGGTCGCGTATGGCGTTGAGCCTTTCCTCCTCGCTATAGCAATAGCGAGTGATGAAATCGCCCTTTTTCTCGTTAGCTGCCAGTCGCGCGTCGGCGGCTGTAATGACCTTCTTGCTCTTTATCTTGGTGCGGCGGTTGCGCACGCGGAAGAGAGGGGTCTGGAGCACGTAGACGTGGCCTTTCTTGATAAGCTCGGGATAGAACTGGAGGAAGAAGGTGATGAGCAGCAACCGGATGTGCATGCCATCGACATCGGCATCAGTCGCCACGATAACCTTGTTGTAGCGCAAGTTGTCGAGACCGTCCTCAATGTCGAGCGCCGCCTGCAAGAGGTTGAACTCCTCGTTCTCGTAGACCACCTTCTTGGTCAACCCAAACGAGTTGAGAGGCTTTCCGCGCAGCGAGAACACGGCTTGCGTGTTCACGTCGCGGCTCTTCGTGATGCTTCCGCTTGCCGAGTCGCCCTCGGTTATGAAGATGCTCGACTCTTCCTTGCGGTCATCCTTCGTGTCGCTGTAGTGGACCCTGCAGTCGCGCAACTTGCGATTGTGGAGGTTGGCCTTCTTGGCGCGCTCACGCGCCAGCTTGGTAACGCCAGCCATGGCCTTGCGCTCGTGCTCGCTCTCCTTTATCTTGTTTTCCAGCACGTCGGCTACATCCTCTTTGTGAATGTGCAGATAGTTGTCGACCTCGCGCTTCACGAAGTCGCCGACATACTTGTTTATGGTCTCGCCACCGGGTTCCATGAGCGTGGAGCCGAGCTTGATTTTTGTCTGCGACTCAAACACCGGCTCTTCCACGTTGATGGCGATGGCCGCCACTATGCCGTTGCGAATGTCGGTGTACTCATAGTTCTTGTCGTAGTATTCCTTGATGGTCTTGGCTATATGCTCCTTGAACGCGCTCTGGTGGGTGCCGCCTTGCGTGGTGTGCTGGCCATTGACAAAGCTGTGGTATTCCTCACCATACTGGTTGGTATGGGTGAAGGCAATCTCTATGTCCTCGCCCTTGAGGTGGATGATGGGGTACAGCGGGTCTGTCGTCATGGTGTCGACAAGCAAGTCCTCGAGGCCGTTGCGGCTCTTGATGCGCCTGCCGTTATACATTATGGTAAGCCCACTGTTAAGGTAAGTGTAGTTGCGGAGCATGGTCTCCACGAACTCATCGTGGAAAGAATAGTTCTTGAAGAGCGTATTGTCCGGCTCAAAGAATATGTACGTGCCGTTCTCGTCATGCGACGGCTCCGTCTTGTCGCTCTTGAGCTTGCCTTTCTCAAACACGAGAGCGCGCACGTTGCCCTCTCGATAACTCTTCACTTCGAAACGCGAGCTCAGGGCGTTTACCGCCTTCACGCCGACACCGTTGAGACCGACACTTTTCTTGAATGCCTTGGTGTCGTACTTTCCGCCGGTGTTCAGCATCGACACCGCCTCCACGAGCTTGCCTTGCGGTATGCCACGGCCATAGTCGCGGACCGACACGCGGAGATTGTCGTCGATGTCGACCTCTATGCGGTCGCCGGCGTTCATCTTGAACTCGTCGATGGAGTTGTCGATAACCTCCTTGAGCAACACGTAGATGCCGTCCTCGGGCAGGTTGCCATCGCCCAAACGACCGATATACATGCCCGGACGCGTGCGGACATGCTCCATGTCGGACAGGTGCCGGATGTTGTCGTCGGTATATGATGGCGTGTCGGGTGATGCCGGAGTGATATTTTCGTCTGCCATACTATCTAATTAACATATATCATGTAAATATCGTTCACCACTCTCAGACGCGTCAGCCTATTTGCTTGCGATAGCATCGTCTTCTCTTGTGGTTGATGTGCTCAAGGTTGCCCCACTGGCTTTGCACGCTGTTGTTGTCTTCCATCTCCACGTTGGTCTCGCCCCACTTGAAGCCATAGTCGATATAGCGCGGTATGAGATCGGCAAACAGCAAGGCGTTGGCTCCCTTGGTGCGGTATTCGGGCAAGAAGCCTATGAGCAGCAAGTCGACGCCCTCGGTCTTGTGGAACTTCAACGCCCTAAGCAGGTGCCACCAACCGAACGGGAACAACCGGCCACGGTGGCATTTCTGCATGGCGCGGGCCATCGACGGCATGGTGACGCCCACGCCGATGAGCTTGTCGTCCTTGTTGCCGTCAACCACGAGGGTGACGAGGTTGAGGTCAAGCATCGGCAAATACGACTTCACGTAATCGTCGATCTGACGCTCGGTGAGCTCCACGTAGCCGTAAAGGTCCTTGTAGGTCTCGTTGATGAGCCTGAAGATGTCGTAGACGATGGTGCCATGCTTCACGTCTTTCTTTGTTATCTTCTTCACGTGAAGGTTGTAGCGCTTCTCTATCATGGCCGAGAGCTTGGCAAACTTCTCAGGGGTCTTCTCCGGCATGGGGAGATAATACTCCACGTAGTCGTTGTCCTTGACCCATCCGCCAAGCTTCTCCATGTGCTCAGGATAGTAGGGGTAATTGTAGATCGTGGGCATGGTGCCGAGCTTGTCGAAGCCCATGATGAGCATGCCCTCGGGATCGAGGTCGGTGAAGCCAAGCGGGCCAACCATGGCGGTCATGCCCTTGCTCTTGCCCCAAGCCTCAACTGCGTCGAAAAGAGCCTTTGTCACCTCTATGTCATCCACGAAATCTATCCAGCCAAAGCGTACGTCTTTCTTGCCGAACTTCTCGTTGGCGCGATTGTTGATGATGGCGGCCACGCGACCGGCGAGCTTGCCATCCTTATAAGCCATGAAATACTCCGCCTCGCAGAAATCAAAGGCGACGTTCTTGTCACGGCTGAGAGTGTTCATGTCATCAAAAAACAAAGTCGGGGCATCATAGGCGTTGCCCTTGTAAAGATCGTAATGGAAATCTATAAACTTGGCAAGATCCTTCTTTGTCTCTACCCTTTTAATCTCTATCGACATCTGGTATAAATATTATCTTATGCTAAATTATTGAAGTACAAACATTTAGTGGGCAAAAGTAATCAAAAACAAGGAAAAGGCAAAGTGAATTTACATTTTTAAGACAAAAAAAATGACATGGCCGACTTCGCGGAACTATTTTGCCTCAAAATCGTTCATCTTTACGAACTTTTCCTTTATGGCCTGCCTGCCCCGGAAGATGTTTATTTTCACTTGTTCCTCGGTCATGTCAAGCAGCCTCGCAATCTCCTTATACGCCTTTCCTTCAAAATCGCGAAGCTGTATGCACGATTTCTGCTTCTCTGGCAACGAGTCCACGATATGGCGCACCATCGCCATCTGGTCGTTGACGACGGTTTGCTGCGATGGCGTGTAAGACGTGTCGGGCCGTTCGTTTTGCGAACTGTCAAGGCTCTCGTTGCGCGAGTTCACGCTCCTGACATAATCGAGCGCCTTGTTGCGGCAGATGGTGAAACAGAAAGCCTCTATGTTGTCTATGCTGGTCCACGACTCCCGTCGATCCCAGACCTTTATCAGCGTTTCCTGCACAATATCCTCTGCCTCGGCACTGTCGAGCGTGATGCGCAGCGCCAAGCGATAAAGCTGGTTTTTCAGCGGGAGGATATCATTCTGGAAACTTATCATTTATATCATTCTATCGTGGTGCCGCCATCGGTGCCCAACGCCTCGGCCTTGGTGATGATGACGCGCCTCACACCCTGCCCTACCGCTGCAAGGGCGTTTTCTATCTTTGGTTTCATGCCGCCGCTGATGGTGCCATTGGCGGTGAGCGTGGCGAAGTCGTCCTTGGTTATGACCGGAATCACGCTGCCATCGTCGTCGGGGTTGGCGAGCACGCCCGCCTTCTCGAAACAGTAGACAAGCGTCACGTCAAAGAAGGGCGTCAAGGCCTTGGCCGTCTCAGCGGCTATGGTGTCGGCGTTGGTGTTGAGCAACGACCCTTTGCCGTCGTGGGTGAGCGGTGCCATGACAGGTATGACCCCACGCTCCAGCAAAGAGGTGAGGGCCTGGCCGTCCACCTTGTCGACATCTCCCACGAAACCGTAGTCGACACCGTTCTTCAATGGCCGGCGGTGGCTTAGCATCACGTTCATGTCGGCCCCGGTCAGTCCGAGGGCGTTGACGCCACGCGCCTGGAGCCTCGCCACGACGTTCTTGTTGACCAATCCTCCATAAACCATCGTCACCACCTCGAGCATGTCGGCGTCGGTGACGCGACGGCCGTCCACCATCTTCGTCTCAATGCCCAAGGCCGCCGCCACTTTCGTGGCCCTTCTGCCGCCGCCATGGACAAGCACCTTCGGGCCGTCGACGCGCGCGAAACGGTCGAGAAGATCGTCAAGGCGAGCCTCGTCTTCCACGATGGCGCCGCCAACCTTTATGACTGTGATATTCCGCATTGGTATTATTCTTCTAACTTATGGTATTGCTTATATAAAATAAAAAAATGAAGGTCTTGCCTATATGCCCTTATTCGAGATAGGTGTATCCGTAGAGCCCGGAGCGATAGGTGGCGAGGAACTCCTTGCCCTCGTCAAGCGAGAGTTTGCCTTCCTTCACGCCCTTGGTGACCCACTGCTCAAGCTGTCGCACGAGCTTCTTGGGGTTATACTGCACATACTCGAGCACTTCCTCCACCGTCTCGCCGTCTATTATCTGGTCGATGTGGTAGGTGCCATCTTTCACGGTGATATGCGCCGCCGTGGTGTCGCCAAAGAGGTTGTGCATGTCGCCAAGGATCTCTTGGTAGGCACCCACAAGGAAAGCCCCTATATAGTATGGCTCACCCTTCCGCAGCACGTGCACGGGGAGCACGCTGCTCTGTGAGCCTCCCACGGCGAAGTTGGCCACCTTACCGTCGGAGTCGCAAGTGATGTCTTGCAGGGTGCAATTGCGCGTGGGCTGCTCGTCGAGCCGCTCGATAGGCATTATGGGGAAGAGCTGGTCTATGCCCCAACAGTCGGGCAGCGACTGGAAGAGCGAGAAGTTGCAGAAATACTTGTCGGCAAGCAGCGTGTCGAGGCCGCGCAGCTCGTCGGGCACGTGCTTCATGCGCTTTGCCATGGAGTCTATCTCATGGCAAACGCTCCAATACATCGCCTCCACCTCGGCACGCGTCTTGAGGTCCACCATGCCGTGGGCGAACAGGTCGAGACAGTCCTCGCGTATCTGGTCGGCGTCGTGCCAATCCTCAAGCATCGACTTGGGACTGATGTGGCACCAAATATCGTAAAGGTCGCGCACAAGCTGATGGTCGGCAGGCTTAGCCTCAAACTCCTCGGGCATCTCAGGCAGCGACGCCACGCCGAGCACGTCGAGGATGAGCACGGAGTGGTGGGCGGCAAGCGAACGTCCGCTCTCGGTGATGATGTTGGGATGCGGTATGTCGTTCTTGTTGGCTATGTCGACAAAGGCGTACACGCAGTCGTTGATGTATTCCTGGATGGAATAGTTGACCGAGCTCTCCGAGTTGCTGGAGCGCGTGCCGTCGTAGTCGACGCCAAGACCGCCGCCGCAATCCACATATTCTATGCCATAACCCATCTTCCTCAGGTTGGCGTAATATTGTCCCGCCTCGGTCAAGGCGTTTTGTATGCGGCGTATCTTCGTGATTTGCGAGCCAATGTGGAAATGAATCAGCTTTATGCCGTCGTGCAATCCATAGTTGTCGAGCTTGCGCAAGGCTTCCAGAAGTTCCGACGGCGTGAGGCCAAACTTCGACGCGTCGCCGCCGCTCTCGGCCCATTTGCCGGAGCCCGACGAGGCCAGCTTGATGCGTATGCCGATGTTGGGTATCACCTTGAGCCGCTTGGCAGTCTTGGCGATGACGTCTATCTCGTTGAGCTTCTCCACGACGATGAAGATGTGCTTGCCGAGCTTCTGCGCGAGTATGGCAAGCTCTATGTAGCTCTCGTCCTTGTAGCCGTTGCAGATGATGAGCGAGTCGCTCTTGCACTGCTGGGCTATCACGGCGTGAAGCTCAGGCTTGGAGCCGGCCTCCAGGCCCAGGTTGAACTTGCGGCCGTGGGAGGTTATCTCGTCGACGACGGGTTGCATCTGGTTGACCTTGATAGGATAGATGACGTAGCTCTGGCCCTTGAAGTCGTATTCCTTCTTGGCTTTCTCATAGCACGACGCCATCTTCTCGATGCGGTTGTCGAGAATGTCAGGGAAGCGAAGCAACACCGGAGGCGTGACATCACGGAGTGCCAAGTCGTCCATAACCTCGCGCAAGTCTATCTTGACATCGCTCTTCACGGGCGACACGTAGACATGTCCTTTCTCGTTGATGCCAAAATAAGAGGTACCCCATCCCTTGATGTTGTAGAGTTCCTCAGAGTCTTCTATTGTCCACTTTTTCATTATATTCCCAATTCGCCGCGTATAGCGTCAACAGTTGTTTTTATTTTTTCCTTATTGTCCATCAATGACACATCCACGATGTGCTTCGCCTTGGCGTAGAACGGCTCGCGCTGCTTGAGCTGGGCCTCGATGAACGTCTTCACCTCATCAGGGGTCTTGTTGAGCAGCAACGGCCTGACGGTCTTTCCCATCTTGAGATGCTTGTAGAGCACGTCGGTGGTGCATTTCAGGTAGACCGTCTCGCCCTGGCGGTTGATGTAGTCGATGTTGTCGAAGAAGCACGGCGTGCCGCCTCCGCACGATATTATGACATCCTCAAACTCCGCCACCTCGTGCAGCAGGTTGTGCTCTATCTTCCGGAAGCCCTCCTCGCCCTTCTCGTCGAAAATTTGCTTCACGGTGCGATGCATGCGGGTCTCTATGTACCAATCGAGATCATAGAAAGGCAAGCCCAACTCTTGGCTCAGGGCATGGCCGACGGTGGTCTTCCCCGACCCCATGTATCCGATGATGATGATTCTCTTCATGTGGCGGTCAGCTCTTGCGTCCCCTTCGCGGCTTTGGCTCCGGGGCGTTCTTCACGATGTCCATGCACTCGTCGTAGGTCAGGTCGCCGGCAAGCGCGCGCTCGTGCAGTTTCTTGTCGATGTGATAGTTCTTGCCGTCGTAGGCGATGTATGGCCCGAAACGGCCCTTGAGCAGCTCCATCTTGGCATCCTCGGCAAACGTCTTGATGTGGCGTTCCTTCTCAGCCTTGCGCTTGGCCTCGATAAGCTCTATCGAGCGTTCGAGGGTTATCGTCATTGGGTCCTCGCCCTTGGGTATGGACACGTATTTCTTGTCGTGCAGCACATACGGGCCAAAGCGTCCGGCGCCGATGGTTACGTCGGTGCCCTCATACTTGCCGACCTTGCGTGGCAGCTTGAACAGTTCGAGCGCCTCGTCGAGGGTGATGGTCTCTATGCTCTTGTCTTTTGGCATCTGCGCGAACTGCGGCTTCTCGTCGCCACCGGCGGCGCCAATCTGCACCACAGGGCCGAAACGCCCTATCTTCACGAACACGGGCTTGCCGCTCTTGGGCTCCACGCCTATCTGGCGCTCGCCGGCCTTGTGCTCGGAACGCTGGTTGATGACATTCTCCACTTGCGGCTCGAAGTGGTCGTCAAACTTATGGAGCATGTCTTTCCAGTCTTCCTTGCCCTCGGCAATGCGGTCGAAGTCGCCCTCCACCTTGGCGGTGAAGTTATAGTCCATTATCTCGGGGAAGTTGGCCTGCAGGAAGTCGTTGACCACGGTGCCGATGTCGGTAGGTATGAGCTTGCCACGCTCTGAGCCGGCAAACTCCACTTTCGTCTCCTGCTTTATGGTGTCGCCATCCAAGGTGTCGATGGTGTAAGGACGCTCCTTGCCTGGCTTGTCGCCCTTGACCACGTACTCGCGTTGCTGGATGGTGGATATCGTTGGCGCGTAAGTTGACGGGCGGCCAATGCCAAGTTCTTCCAACTTGTGCACGAGGCTTGCCTCGGTGTATCGTGCCGGTGCCAGGGTGAAACGCTCGGTCACGGTGACATTCTTGCGGGAAAGGCTCTCGCCCACGGCCAGCGCCGGCAAGATGTTGGTGCCTTCCGGCTTCGGCTCCAGAGCATCGTCGTCGGTAGACTCGCGATACACTTTCAGGAATCCGTCGAAGACCACTACCTCGCCGTTTGCCACGAAATGCTCCGTACGATTGTCCATGTTCACCACCGCCGTGGTCTTCTCTATCTTGGCCTCAGCCATCTGTGAGGCTATGGTGCGCTTCCAGATGAGGTCGTAGAGGCGGCGCTCCTGCGATGTCCACTCTCCCTTGTCGGTATTGGCGAACGTGGGGCGTATGGCCTCGTGGGCCTCCTGCGCGCCCTTCGACTTGGTTTGGAACTCGCGGTTGTGGATGTATTCCTCGCCGTAGTCTTTCATTATCTCGTCTTTGCAGGCGTTCAAGGCAAACGAGGAGAGATGCACGCTGTCGGTACGCATGTAGGTTATGCGTCCGCTCTCGTACAGCCTTTGGGCTATCATCATGGTCTGCGACACCGTGAAGCCGAGCTTGCGGGCCGCCTCTTGCTGCAAGGTGGAGGTGGTGAAGGGCGGCGCGGGCATGCGCTTGAGTGGCTTCTTCGTGATGTCGCCAACCGTGAACGCGGCGTCCTTGCAACTCTCAAGGAAAGCGTGAGCCTCATCATAGGTCTTGAAGCGATGGTCGAGCTCGGCCTTCACCTGGCTGCCGCCTGCAACGTCGAAGATGGCGTTGACACGGAAGAACGGCTCGCTCTGGAACTTCTGTATCTCGCGTTCGCGCTCCACTATGAGCTTCACGGCCACGCTCTGCACGCGGCCTGCCGAGAGGGCGGGCTTAACCTTGCGCCAAAGCACGGGCGAGAGCTTGAAACCCACGATGCGATCGAGGACGCGACGCGCCTGCTGGGCGTCGACAAGGCTCATGTCGAGATGACGCGGGTTGGCTATTGCCTGTAATATGGCGGGTTTGGTAATCTCATGGAAAACAATGCGTGACGTCTTTGCCTCGTCAAGGCCAAGCACTTCGCACAAGTGCCAGCTGATGGCTTCTCCCTCGCGGTCTTCATCGGACGCGAGCCATACCTTCTTGGCGGCCTTGGCGTTCTTCTTCAGCTCGGCAACCACCTTTTTCTTGTCATCCGGAATCTCATATTCAGGGGTCAACGTGTCCTTGCCTATGCTGAGTTCCTTCTTCTTCAAGTCGCGGATATGGCCATAACTGGACATCACTTTATAGTCCTTGCCAAGGAACTTCTCGATGGTCTTAGCCTTGGCCGGACTCTCTACTATCACTAAGTTGTCTTGCATATACTGCACATTAATTAATAGTCTACCTATTATAATTAGAGGGCAAAAGTAAACATTTCACTTGCCAATACATTATTATATACACAAGAATTTAGGTTTTTTAATATCTTCCGCTCTTCTTTGACAATCTCTCGCAATAAAAAGGAATCACGAAAAAGCGCGCCAAACTTTACCCTTGACGCGCTGTATTATTGGCTTGATTTCACAAAAATCCTCGTGGTTTGTCGCCTCCGCAATCAAAGCGACTGTATCTTCTGACGCAAGATGACGTTGAGCGCATGGCGGATGGAACGCATGCCAAACTGCTCGGTATGAACCTCCTCCAACGGTATCCACTGATAAGACGCGGCATCGTCGCCTGCCTTGAGGGCGCTGAAATCCTTTACCTTGCAGAGGAAGAAGAAGTCCATGGTGGGTATGTGGAAGCCGGAGTAATAGTATATGTTAGGGAAGCTGAAGAGGTATTTAGCCTCTGTGACCTCCAGCCCGGTCTCTTCCATGACCTCACGCTTCATGCCTTCCTCGGATGTCTCGCCCATGTCGGCGAAACCGCCCGGAAGGTCGAGCGTGCCCTTTGCCGGCTCCTTCTTTCTCGACAGCACGAGAAGCTCGTTCTTGTCGTTAAGGATGATAGCCGCCGTAGAGGCGCTTGGATTGAGATAATACTCAAAGCCGCAATTCTCACACTTCTTGCTCTTTTCGTCGTTGTCGACAAAATGCTTGCTGCCACAAACCGGGCAGTACTTGAACTTTTCTAATGGATGCATCGTTATAAAAAACAATAAATCATCTTTTACTTCGCAAAGTTACGCAATTATCAAACAATAACAAGGGGTTTCCACAACTTATTTTGAATCCATGTCGATTCGCGTTGATGCTTTTCCTTCACACGAATCTATATGGAATCCAAAATTGATAGCTAACTCGCAATGGCTTTGCTGGAGGCGGGCAACTACAAAGGATACAGTGTGCGTCAAGGGCGTGCGCAGCTTCGCGTGCCAACTGAGGAAATATCCTTCGGGGAAGATAACCATCCTTTCGCTCAAGGCATTATAACCACAAAGCAGGGTGCGGTCCCTGTGGCCGCACCCTGCTTTGCAGTTCAGAGCATCGACTTTATCTCAGCGTTGATGTCCTTTATCTGCGCGTCGCGCTTCTGGAGCGTATTGCTCTTGTCGATGAGGAAGAAAGTGGGCACCTGCTGCACGTTATACTCCGAGGCGGCAACCGCGCTGCCGTTAGCGTCGCGCACGCATATCCATGGCAACGCGGCAACCTGCTCCTTCCAGAAATGCTCGTCGGAATCGAGGCTCACCTGGTAAATCTCCAGGCCCTGGGCATGATACTTGTTGTAAAGGTCGCGAAGCCACATTATGCGTTGCGTGCTGTTCTTGGAGGCGAAGACGTGGAAGTCGAGCAGCACGACCTTGCCTTTCAAGCTCGTAAGCTTTCTCACGTTGCCCTCACGGTCGGGCAAGGCAATGTCTATCAAGCCCGACGTGGACACCTTGCTGGCCGGCAGGGTCTGGGCTTGCTGCGCCTGGACGATGCGGAGGTCGCGCATGCCGGCAATGGCTATGTTGTGGAGGTTCTCGCCACGCTCCGACTTAGGGTAATAAGTGTCCCAGCTCGTGGCCACGGCCGCGTAGACCTGCACGTCGGCCTTGCTGCTGTGGGCGTCGAAGATGTTGATTGGGCGACCACCGATGACCACGGTCTGGAAGAGGGCGAAATAAGAATACGCCTTCATCGGGGCCTTGAAGATGTAGTTGGTCTTGACCGCGGTCTTATACTTGTCGAGAGCATCCTGCATTAGCGCGCCCTCTTGGTCGTAAGGCACGTTTGGATTGCCGGCAATGGCGTTGAGCTGTGTCTGGAGGTTCATCTGCTTCAAGGTCAGCTCCTTGATCTTAGCGCAATCGTCGGAGCCCTGGATGTCATACTTATACGACATGGTAGGGTAAGACGCCTTCACCTCCACGTTCTCGGTGGAGTCGATGGCCACGTTGATGAGTTGTCGGTCGATGCGCAAGCGATAAAACTCTGGGTTGCCAGGGGCCTTGGCCGAGAACGAGAACGAGCCGTCGGCGGATAGCTTCACCGAGTCGACGGTGACAGGGCCATTCAAGCCCATGTTCTCAAAATAGAGCAAAGAGTCTTTGGCATCAGTGATGGTGCCCGACACGCGAAACTTCTTCTGCGTGCAAGAAGTGATGGTCAACGCCGCCACGAACAACGCGGCAAGCTTGAATAGATGATTTATCTTCATGTTAGTATTCTTGTTTTTCCATGCTTGCTTTCCACCGCAAAACGCGCAGTGGCCTTTTCATGGCAAAGTTACTATAAATTATTCGTTGTTTAATCCTTTTTGCGTGGAAATAGTTTCGTTTTAGACAAAAAAACAAAAATAATCAGGGGTTTATTTCCGCACCATATTAATAATGTGTACCTTTGTGGCGATTTAAGAATTATCGATGCATGATGGCATCGACATGTTAGATGTTAGTCAAAACAATAAGTTTTTTAGATTTTTAGATGAACGTTATTACAAAGACCGTCCAGTTGCCAGATGGAAGGACCATCTCAATTGAGACCGGAAAGGTTGCAAAGCAAGCCGATGGCTCTGTCGTTCTCCGTATGAACAACACAGTGCTCCTTGCTACCGTTACCGCAGCCAAAGAAGCAGTTCCTGGCACAGACTTCATGCCAGTGACAGTCGATTATCGTGAAAAGTATTACGCAACCGGGCGTTTCCCCGGCGGCTTTACCAAACGCGAGGGTAAGGCCACAGATGAAGAAATCCTTATTTCACGCCTTGTAGACCGTGCGCTAAGACCTTTATTCCCTTCTGATTTCCATTGCGAGGTATTCGTGCAGATTTGGCTCCTCTCTTCCGACGGAAAGGATCAGCCTGACGCTCTCGCAGGCTTCGCGGCTTCCGCTGCCATGGCTTGCTCCACGATACCTTTCGAGCACACAATATCAGAGTGCCGCGTGGCTCGCATTAACGGCGAGTATGTCATCGACCCGACTTTCGAGCAGATGAAGGACGCTGACCTCGACATCATGGTCGGCTGCACGAAGGACAACCTCATGATGGTTGAGGGCGAGATGAGCGAGGTGCAGGAGCACGACCTTGTGGAGGCTCTCAAGGCCGCGCAGAAGGCCATCGTGCCAATGTGCGAACTCCAGGACGAGCTCGCAAAGGAACTTGGCACCGACGTGAAGCGCGAGTACAACGACGAGGTGAACGACGAGGACCTGCGCAAGCAAATCCACGACGAGCTTTACCAACCCGCTTACGACACTATCCACAAGACTCTGCCAAAGCAGGAGCGTAACGACGCTTTCGACAAGATAATCGCCGACTTCATCGAGAAGTACGACGCCGCCCACACCGACCTCTCCGAGGAAGACCTTGAGGAGAAGCACGCTGAGGCAGGCCGTTATTGGAACGATGTGCTGCGCGACGCCATGCGCCGCTGCGTCCTCGACGAGGGGCTCCGCATGGATGGCCGCAAGACCGACGAGGTGCGTCCAATCTGGTGCGAGACAAGCCCACTGCCAATGCCTCACGGAAGCGCAATCTTCCAGCGCGGAGAGACAATGTCGCTTGCTACCGTCACTCTCGGCACAAAGCTCGACGAGAAGATGGTGGACGGCGTGGTGAGCCAGGGCTACCAGCGCTTCTTGCTCCACTACAACTTCCCACCGTTCTCCACTGGCGAGGCAAAGAGCCAGCGCGGCCCAGGCCGTCGTGAGATCGGTCACGGCCACTTGGCTTGGCGTGCCCTCAAGGGACAGATTCCCGCAAACTATCCTTACACCGTGCGTGTGGTATCAGATATCCTGGAGTCTAACGGCTCTTCTTCAATGGCAAGCGTCTGCGGCGGAACTCTCGCCCTCATGGATGCCGGCGTGCCAATCAAGAAGCCGGTGGCTGGTATCGCAATGGGCCTCATCAAGAACCCTGGCGAGGACAAGTATGCCATTCTCTCTGATATTCTCGGCGACGAGGACCACCTCGGCGACATGGACTTCAAGACCACGGGAACAAAGGACGGACTCACTGCCACACAGATGGATATCAAGTGCGACGGCCTCTCATTCGACATCATCGAGAAGGCTCTCATGCAGGCTAAGGCCGGCCGCGAGCACATCATGGGCGAGATGATGAAGACCATCTCTGAGCCACGCAAGGAGCTCAAGCCGCAGGTGCCACGCATTGAGGCTTTCGACATTCCTAAGGAGTTCATCGGAGCCGTCATTGGCCCCGGCGGCAAGATTATCCAGCAGATGCAGCAAGACACGGGTGCCACTATCACCATCGACGAGGCCGACGGTGTCGGTCACGTGCAGGTTTCGGCTCCTAACAAGGAGAGCATCGACGCGGCAATGGCAAAGATCAAGGGCATCGTGGCCCTGCCTGAGGTTGGCGAGGTTTACGATGGCGTGGTAAAGAGCATCATGCCTTACGGTTGCTTCGTCGAGATCCTTCCTGGCAAGGAAGGCTTGCTCCACATCTCCGAGATTCTCTGGAAGCGCCTGGAGACCGTAGAGGAGGCTGGAATCAAGGAGGGTGACCACATCCAGGTCAAGCTGCTTGAGATTGATCCTAAGACCGGCAAATACAAGCTCTCTCATCGCGTGCTGCTCGAGAAGCCAGAAGGCTACCAAGAGCGTCCACGTCGCCCACGCCGCGACAACGGCGAGCGTCGTCCACATCGCGATAACGGTGAGCAGCGCGGCGAGCGTCGTCCACGTCGCTACGAGAACCACGACAATGGACAGGAGCAGCACAGCGACTTCTCCGACCAGCTTGACCATAACAACGACATAGATTAATTTTTTTTCATCTTCTTCATAATGAGGGGTGGCACTGATGGCTTTCAGTGTCACCCCTCTTGCTTTTTATGCCATCACTCCAAATTCCGGAAGACCCATTTTTATGACAGTGGCAGAATCGCTTTATGACCGTGGCAGAATTGTTTTCAGAACGTAGCATAATCAAGACACAAGGACCATGGACGGCATGACAATCAAGCCAAAGGCAAGCAGAAATATTGTAATAATTACAAAATAGACGGCTAAATATTTGGAAGCTATTTATATTTTTCCTAACTTTGCAAACGTAAAAAGGACTAATACAAAAACACATTAATACAAGAACATTATGAAGGATCTTAAAGGAACAAAGACCGAGAAGAATTTGCAAGAGGCTTTCGCAGGTGAGAGCCAGGCTCGTAATAAATACACTTATTTCGCAAGCAAAGCCCGCAAGGAAGGCTATGAGCAGATAGCTGCCATCTTCGAGGAGACAGCTGCCAACGAGAAGGAGCACGCAAAGCTCTGGTTCAAGTATCTTGAGGGCGGTGACATAAAGGACACCAAGAGCAACCTTGAGGCCGCTGCAGCTGGCGAGAACTTCGAGTGGACAGACATGTACGCACGCATGGCAGAAGAGGCAAAGGAAGAGGGCTTCAATGAGATTGCCGCGAAGTTCAGCATGGTTGGTGAAATCGAGAAGCACCACGAGGAGCGTTACAAGAAGCTCGTTGGCAACCTTGAGGGCGGCATCGTGTTCTCTCGCGACGATGAGCGCATCTGGAAGTGCCGCAACTGCGGACACATCGTGGTAGGCAAGTACGCTCCAAAGGTATGCCCAGTGTGCAACCACCCGCAGAGCTTCTTCGAGATCGACGCGCAGAACTACTAAAGCTCCGCAAAACTGCCAAGGCACCCCTAAAGCATTGACGCAAGTCACTACTTTCGGGAAATTGCTTTAAGCAATACATTATATATAAAGCCTCGCCGTTTGGACAATAAACCAAACAGCGAGGCTTTTTATTGTCAGAAAAACCACAAAAGCTTGAAACTACAGAAGCTTGCGACTATTTCGCTTGAAACCACAGTAGCTTTGCGACTATTTACGCTTAAAAACACCGTGGTTTGAAGCCACTGTCGCTTGAAGCCTTATTATTGATTACCGAGTTGTTCTTCAAGGAACTCGCAAGCGTCAGCGACACAAAACGGACACTCGCGAAGCACCTTATGGGTGGCAACGCCTTTGAGCAACTTGCATTGAGTGGCATGGTTGCGCTCCTGAAACTTATTCATCACCTCACGCACCTGGCGCATCGTCTTGCGCTTGTCCTTATTAGCAAGTCCCAATACAAGAGCCGCGCCTACGAGAGCGCCACAAGTGCCTTCCATATTGGTCATGCCTGCCGCGAAACCATCTGTCAGGTTCATCGCCACGGCCTCATCCAAGCCCGTGATTTCCGGATAAGAAGTGATAACAGATTGGGCGCAATTATACTTTCCACTTGCCTTTTTGCTGGCCGCAATCTCTTTCCTTGTTTTCATAAAATAGCACTACTGTTAATAATTACTAAAACTATTCATACTTTTGTCGCAGAAGGCTTATAACCCTTTGAGTTTCAATCTACATTCCTCAAGTATATTTACAATTTCTTGCACCGTATTTGCCCTCAACATGGCTATTCTGGTCTGTCTGAAATTAGGAATGTTCTTGAAAATGGGCGATGCTGCCAGATGCCTTCGGGTATGCAATATGCCACGATATTCATCTATGCGCTCCACATTGATGCGCAACTGTTCTTCCAGCACGTCTATCTTGTCGTCTATCGTTAAGGGTGCAGCAAGTACCATATCTGCACCCTTTTCGCAAGCGTCATTACCGACGGCACCGTCGATATAGTCTCTACATTCCTTGAAAAACCAAGGCCTGCCGAATGTAGCGCGACCAATCATCACGGCGTCGACGCCATAGTTGTCAAACGCCTCCTTAGCCCTTTCAGGCGTCGTGATGTCGCCATTGCCTATGATGGGTATATGTATGCGTGGATTACGCTTTACCTCACCTATAAGTGACCAATCGGCATCACCCGTGTACATCTGCGACCTCGTGCGACCATGAATTGTCAAAGCCTGGATGCCACAATCCTGCAACTGCTCGGCAAGCGTGGTGATAACGAGGTTTTCCTTGTCCCATCCGAGGCGTGTCTTGGCGGTCACAGGCGTGTTCACGGCCTTTACCACGGCACGCGTTATCTCAAGCATGAGCGGAATGTCGCGCAACAAGCCCGCTCCCGCCCCCTTGCCTGCCACCTTCTTCACAGGGCAACCAAAGTTAAGGTCGATAATGTCGGGATGGAACGTTTCCACTATCTTGGCGGCCTCAACCATGGAGTCAACGTTCTTTCCATAGATTTGGATGCCCACGGGGCGCTCGTCGTCGTTGACTTTCATCTTAGATAAAGTGCTTGGTATAGAACGTATTATGGCATCAGCTGCCACAAATTCCGTATACACCATAGCCGCACCGAAACGCTTGCACAGCTTACGGAAACCTATGTCGGTAACATCTTCCATGGGTGCAAGAAACAATGGCCTGCTACCAAAATCCAAATCGCCTATTCTCATCTTTGAATATTTTACTATCTGTTATAACATTGCAAAGATACAGCTTTTCTGTTCGATTTTGGTAACAGGCCATCGATATTTTAGGCAATTAGGCCGTTTTCCGTTTTACCTTTATCTGGCTGCCAACATTTGGCAGGCAAAGCTACTTTATTATCAGCTTCTTCGCCTTTCCTGACTTCAATCGCACTATGTTCACTCCCTGACGCGGAGCATCAAGCCTCTGACCGCTAAGGTCATAGTACTCCACGCCTTCACCGTTGAGCGTGTCCACGACCGTGACTGGGGCAATGCCGGTGGCAGGATTGTTGACCTTCAACCCAAGAGACCAGGGATTCCCCTGCACCGCACCTTCGAGCCATGCGCTGAATGGTGAAACGCTATAACCTTCTTCCTTGGCAGGCAAATTGTCAATGTTGACAAACATATTGCCACTAAAGACCCAACCCTCGACTGGCTTTTGGGTATGGTAAGTCCCGATAAACGTCAGGCCATCCACATTGACGGTATTCAAAGTCATGTCGAGCACTACTTTATTGGCGGTAATAGTCACCGCTTTCTGGTCGCTTTTACCGCACAGGAACAGGCAAGGCGTTCCCGCCGCTACCTTATCCTTGACCTGACTCACCACGAGTTTGTCATCATCAACCTTGTCTATCTTGTACAGAACATGATTTTCTTCGCCTGTGAGCGTCAAGTCGCAGGGCAACACGAGCGTGTTCCATTGCCCAGGATTGTCACGGGTATACGACAGCTCGTCTATGCTGGCACCGGAGTTGTCGGCTTCGCTCACATAGGAGGCATCACTAAGCCTGACGCTCCTGTGTACTGTTGCGTGCGACAGCATCTCCTTCATGCCACGAGGAAGCGACTTAAACTCGAAGGCTGTAACTTTGCCGCAATCCGCGAAAGAGTATTCGCTGATGCTCTCCAACGATGGTGGCAATGTGACCGTCCCTTTTAGGCCATTGCAATTCCAAAAGGCATCGTTTCCTATTGTAGTCAGGCCATTTGAAAACTCAAGACCAGGTATTTCGGAACTTTTGGCAAAAGCCTGAGAGCCTATCTCCTTGACCGAGGCAGGTATCACCACATTATTTTTCAAGCCTCTGCATCTGCTAAAAGCCTTCTCAGGTATGACAGCAATGGAGTTTGGCAACACCAAGTCGCCAAAGCCATCACAGCCATAAAAAGCAGAGGCGCCAATGGCTGTCACGGTTCCCGGAATCACGAGAGTACCAGTTAAGCCGTCGCAGTAGCCAAAGGTATTATCCCCTATGCGTTCAAGATTGTCAGAAAGCGTGAGCGTGCCGTTGAAACCATTGCAATTGTAAAAAGCCCATGGGCCTATCACTGTCACAGAATTGGGGATGACAAGGTTGCCGGTAAAGCCCTTACAAGAGAAAAAGGCATTTTCACCAATGATTGTAACGGTCGAAGGAATGACCAAATTGTCCTTCAAGCCGCCGCAGCTATAAAAAGCGTTGGGCTCTATGCGCTCCAGCTTGTCAGGAAGCGTAAGCGTGCCGTTGAAACCACTGCAATTATTAAATGCGCCCTCACTGATTTTCCTTACCGTTTGCGGTATGTTCAAATCACCTGTAAGACCATCACAAGAGGAAAAAGCATTCTTTCCTATTGTCTCCAGTCCCTCATGAAGCGTAAGCGTGCCATTGAAACCAGAGCAACCGGCAAATGCACGTTCGCCTATGGATTTCACCGTCTTTGGAATGACAAGGTTCCCTGTAAGCATTCTGCATATATAAAAAGCAGAATCGCCTATGCTCGTCAAATTATCAGGAAGCGTTAAGTTGCCTTTCAGACTTGTACAACTATTAAAGGCACAAGACTCTATGACTTTAAGTCCTTTTGGCAACGTCAGCGTGCCATTGAATCCATAGCCACCACAAAACGCTCCATACCCGATTGATCCCACCGAATTGGGAATGACAAGGTCGCCAGAAAATTTCGTACCCATGAAAGCCTCTCTTCCTATTGACTTTACCGATGGCGGTATGACCAATTTGCCCGTGAGAAACGCATTGCGACAGAAAGCCCTGTCGCCTATGTGCGTCACGGTCGTTGGTATGCTAAGGTTGTCATCTTTCAGGCAGTTTTGCACAACCGAGAAAGCATCGCTGGGTATTCTCGTTATTGGTCCATCGCACTCTATCACGAACTTGCAGTCCCCCTCATTCTTGTGAGACACGATTACGGCCCCGAAATCAGCATTCTTTGGCAGCCTTACCATTTCCTTGAGTCGAGTCTTGTAATGCATGAAGCCGTGGCCACACCTCTGGCACACGTCATTTTTTTCAGCATGTCCACCCAAAATGAGTTCCGCCGAAAGGCCGCTCGCCGGAGTTGCCGCGTTGAAACCATCGGGGAGGAACGCGATACAATATGTGCCACCACACTCAAACTTTTTCTTCGAGATGGCGTAGGAGCAATTGCCAACAGGCTTCTCGCCCAACTTGGCATAGTCCTTGCCATCCACCTTGTAGACTACCCACTTGCCGTTGGCCTTTGACTTCTTGTTGTAGCCTTGTTTTTGCCACGAAAGCACGACATCGCTGCCTGACGGCCCAGCCTTCACTTCCGCGGGTCGCACATATCCGTCTATCTCGTTGTCGATAGACCAATACTTGTCGGCTTTCTTCTTGTCGTCGCACCTGTCGCGCCAAGTGCCTTCTATGGTAATCTTGTGGCCATAGTATGGAAACACTTTTTTGAAAGTCAACTTTATTTCCGCGGTGCTCCACTTCTCTTCCGATTTGTTTTTGTTGTAGGGACACTGCTGGTTTTTACTCAATTTGCCAAACTCCAAATCCCCATAATACTCATTGTCCCAATGTAAAATATATTGGGCTTCGGAGATTTTATCCCATTCGAGATCTTTGATCTTGTCTTCTTTCTCCACATACACATTGGAAATCAGCGACCAACAATCATTGAGCTTTTTCCTTTTCTTGCCGTCAATGGTGAGCCACACGTCGCCAACGAAGTGGGCGTTGTCGCCGTCGTAATTGTACATCCACAGCTTTAGCGTGACAATGGTGTTTGTCTTGGTGTAATTCAAGTTAGTGACCTTCGCTATCGGGTTTCGAGGCGTGACAGTACCAGCATGGAGGGTTCCAGCCACGCACGTCAAGAGTGACAGTAGCGCACGGAAGACAAAGTCCCGTAAGTGTCGTGAGTAAATGTTTTTCATGTCGTTTTGTGTTTACTTGGTTATCGGTTTTCCACAAAGTTACCCACAAGAAACCACAGACGCAAACCTCCATAGGCATGAAAAAGCGCAAAGCGGCATAAAAACTACCGTAAAATGGCGTGAAATATCCAAAAAACGACTTATCTTTGTGGCAAGATTTAAAAGACGACTACAATGGAAACAAGGCAGACCGGAAAGAGCACAAGACAGAAACTCAACAGATTTCTCGACCGCCGCAGCCACGACTGGCAGCAACGGCTTTGCCTCATAACGTTTTTAATGCTGAGCTTCGCCACTGCCGTAATCCTGATACCCATGCATATCGGCGGCCTCATCGGACGGCACGGTGACAGCGTGCTCAACGCCCTTTCCATGCTGACGTGGGCATACACGGCGACGGTGCTCGCCCTGTTTCTCATGCGCCGCCTGTCTCTCAACACCGCGGTATCAGCTTTTGGCATCATGATGCAGCTCACGGAGAGCGTACGCATCATTTACCTCTCCACGGCGCGGCCGGAGGCCTACGAACAGACTATAGTGTTCAACCAAGTCATCTCCCTTGCCCTAATCATCTACCTCGTCATGTCGGCAGTGAGGTGGACACCGCTGGTGATAACCATTGTCAGTTGCGGCACTATCATATTCACCTACGTCAGCACCGACGGTGCCATAAACCGCCAGATAGTGACAATATTCGTACTCGTGGAAGCGTTCACCTGCGTGCTGGGCGAACTGATAAGGCGTGGCATACGCAGCCTACAGATCGAGAACGACGACTACCACACCACAATCAGCCAGCTTCTCGCAGCTTTCCACATGACCAAGCCAGAACTGCTATCCTATATACAATTGGGAAGGGGCGGCATGAGTGGCAAAGACGTAAACGCATTCTTCGACCGCCTCGACGAGCGCACCGAGGCCAACTTGATACGCTCCGTCAAAATACGCATCGCGCACCAGAGGATGCGCCACGCCGACATATCCACCGCACTTCCCACGCTCACACCCACAGAAAGGGAGGTATGCCGCCTTATCATTGGGGGGAAGACCCTGGCAGAGATAGCGAAAATACTCGACAAGAACACCAACAACATAAGCTCCGTCAGGATACACATACGCAAAAAGCTCGGCCTCTCAACTGGCAACGACCTGAGGGAAGCACTGCTCAAGGCCACACAAGGCAAGTAGGTGGGAAAAACTATCCATATAAGCAGGCAGAAGCAACCCTGTCCTTATAAACAAACAGAATTTACTCAAAACAAAAAAAGTCTCACAAGTACCAAACTTGCAAGACTTTGGCGCTTCAAGATGGGCTTGAACCAACGACCCCCTGATTAACAGTCAGGTGCTCTAACCAACTGAGCTATTGAAGCAGTGTGCGTGTCATTTCTGATTTGCGATTGCAAAGGTACGCACATTATTTGAACCCACCAAACTTTTTCGCGACTTTTTTATTATTTTTCTTCAATTTCGTTATTTTTGCCCTCTCAAAAGAGAGTTTAGGCTCTATTATTAGTATCTTTGCACATATATAATGCAAACGTGGCATACATAGACACACTATACGATAAAACGCAGTTTATTCGATTCACACATTTATAAATGAAAAAAACATATCTTTTGCTGCTCTGCCTCTTCACGGGCGTGTTTGGCTACGCGCAAAACACCGACGAGCACTATTTCAAGGTGGCGAAAAACCTCGACCTCTTCAACGTCATCTACAAGAACCTCGACATGATGTATGTCGACACGCTTGATGCCGACATCACCATAGGCTCGGGCATCAACGCCTTGCTGCGCAGCCTCGACCCATACACGGAGTATTACCCTGCCAACAAGAGCCAGGACGTGAAGATGATGCTCACCGGCAAATACGCCGGCATAGGCTCGCTCATAAGATACAACTACAAGCTCGGACGCGTGTGTATCGATGAGCCTTACGAGAACATGCCAGCGGCAAAGGCGGGATTGAAAAAGGGCGACATCATACTCTCCATTGACGGGGAGGACATGACCAAGAAAGACAACGAATACGTGAGCAGCCACTTGCGTGGCGACGCCGGCTCCACTTTCGAGCTGAAGGTCCACCGCCCGTCCACGGGCAAGGACATGAAGTTCAAGGTGACGCGTGGGGCCATACAAATGCCTGCCGTGACCTATTATGGCGTGCAGGCTAACGGATTCGGCTACCTGAACCTCCGCTCCTACACCGAGGGGTGCGCGCGCGACGTGCGCAACGCCATCATCGACATGAAGGAGAAGGGCATGAAAGGTCTCGTGCTCGACCTCAGGGGCAACGGCGGCGGATCGGAGATGGAGGCGGTAAACATCGTCAACTGTCTCGTGCCGAAAGGACGTCTCGTGGTGAGCAACCGCGGCAAGATGAAGAAGGTGAACCACGACTATTATACACAGGTGGAACCCGTGGACACGGTGATGCCCATGGTGGTGCTCGTGAACGGCAACACGGCTTCGGCGGCGGAGATTACCAGCGGATCGCTGCAAGACTTCGACCGCGCCGTGGTGATGGGAACAAAGACTTTCGGCAAGGGTCTCGTGCAGACCGTGATGAACCTGCCATACAACGCGCAGATGAAGCTCACCACGAACAAGTATTACATACCTTCCGGGAGATGCATCCAGAAGATAAACTACAGGCACAACGGCAAAGGCGGAGCCGAGGTGGTGGCCGACTCGCTGACACGCACATTCAAGACGCTGCACGGGCGAACGGTGAAGGACGGCGGAGGCATAATGCCTGACATAAAGGTGGAAAACGACTCCATGCCCAACATAACATACTATCTCGCGGCCGTGCGTGACTCCAACGAGCTCGTGGACTCATGGGAGCAAAAATACATAGCCACCCACCCCACCATAGCCAAGCCATCGGAGTTTTGCCTCACCGACGACGACTTCAACGACTTCAAGAAGACTGTTATGGCAAGCTCGTTCAAATATGACGACATCAGCGGCAAACAGCTCGACGAACTGGAGAAGCTGGCGAAGTTTGAGGGCTACTACGACGACGCAAAGGCCGAGTTTGACGCCCTGCGCAAGAAGCTGCACCATAACACAGAGAAAGACCTCGACAAGGCAAAGGAAAGCATCATGCAGGTGCTAACCAACGACATTGTGACCGCTTACTATTTCCAGCGCGGAGCCGTGGAAAACGCGCTGCGCACCGACAAGCAAGCCAAGGCCGCTTTCGAGCTGCTTGCCGACAAGGCTAAATATGAGGCCATTTTAAGGCCATCTCCAGTGGAGCAGCCAACTGTCAAGCCACAGCCTCAACAGAAGAAAAAAGGCAAGAAATAAGGCTTCTGCGCCAACATAAACACCAATGCCCAGGAACGCTACACAGCAATGTGCGCGTTCCTGGGCTTTTTCATGCATGCTCACGGGCGTTTCGGGCCATGCTCACGGGCTGTTTGGCCCATGCCGTCGGGCCGTCAACCCGCGTGGTTTCGCCCGAAGAGGTGTACAGCTTGTAAAGGAACTTGCCGTCTTTCACGAACATTCCGAAGCCCGTGCCCTGGTTTACGGAGCTCATCACGGCGGCCTCTGCCGTGCCGCTCTTGCCGGGTTTCACGAGCACGGCGGTGGAATGGTCATCCTCTATCGTCTTCATGCTTGCGGCACTGGAAGAATAGTCTATGTCGTAGTAGCTGTCCGTGGCCGTGCCACCCCACGCGTTGGCAAACCGTGCCTCGTTGCGTCCGTACCGTTTTTTGTGGGTAATAATAATTTACAAAATGTCATCTGAGAATCGATTTTTTTCAATCAAGCAGTCGCTTGGTCGAAAAAACTCGATTCTTGGGCTATTTTCATAAGCTCTTAATTATCAACATGTTATGATTTTGGCAGTTTTCAGACGTCGCCATTACGGCGTAAAGGCGTCGCCGTTACAGTGCAATCGCGTCGCCGTTACGGTGCAATCGCGTCGCCGTTACAGTGCAATCGCGTCGCCGTTACGGTGCAATCGCGACGCCGTTACGGTGCAATCGCAAGACTTTTTGGCCGAAAACACGCTGACAAGGCAGTTGCGAGCGGTTTTTCCGCTCTAAATGGACCCGTTCCCAAGTGTTAAATTTTGGCAATAATATTTTACATTTCAGCATAAAGTCCTTGTCGCGCCGCATGTTGGCGTTGACATATTTCACGTCTCCAAGAAGCCTTAGCCGACGGCAATGAACATCACTCCCAATCCCGGGAAACCCACAAAATAAGAAAGGATCGCAAGCCCATGATAGAGCAGCGATCCTTTCTACGTTAGTATGTTATGAAAAATTTGAGAGAATTGAAACTTCACAGTTTCCTTTGTTGTTGTTTTACTTTAATGATTTATAGAGAAAGCATAGAAATTTCTTATTTCAGCACCGGCATTGTCGCGGGCGCGCTCGGTGTGGCGAGGCTCTGTTGCAGGGTGTCGGTCATGGAACTGTCGCCTATGGCCACATTCGTGCCATTGTCGAGCTCCGGCTTGTAATACCCGTCATAATTGCTAATGGGGTCGCTCGAGCTCCGCGAGAAAGGCACCTGCATGGCATTGCCCAACGTAAGGAGAATGGCTACCGAGGCCGCCGCCTTGAGCAGGGGTTTGAAGCGCTGCCCCATGGAGATGACACGGGCCTTCACCGGCTTGCGCTCAGCTATGGCGGCAAGGAGCCTCGCGTCGAAGTCATCGCCCAATACATCACGCTTAGCCTCATCAGCCTCATAGCTGAACAAGGGCTTATAGCGCATCAGCTCCGTCGGGATATTGTCCTGGCTGAAGAACGCGCGAAGGATGTCTTCCTCCTCAAGAGAGGTCTCACCCTCCCAATAGCGGTTCAAAAGTTGATTTATGTATTTATAGTCCATTGTTTTCGTGTTACTACTTAGACGACGACGGGGCGGCTGTTTTGTTACAGTCGCCCCGTGGTATTTAACATTTGTTTCGATTTTATTTCTCCACGCCTATCTCTTTCAGCAGGCGGTCGGCGTGTCCCCACTTGTCGATCATGTAGACCACATACCTGATGTCAACGCCAATGCAGCGCGCGAGGTTGGAGTCGAAGTTGATGTCGGAAGACAGGCTGTCCCAGTTGCCGTCGAAAGCGAGGCCGATGAGTTGACCCTTGCCGTCGAACATTGGCGAGCCGCTGTTGCCGCCCGTGATGTCGTTGTTGGTAAGGAAGCAGAGGTTAAGCGTATGGCTCACGGGGTCAGTGTACTTGCCGAAGTCGTTGGCCGACATGAGCGTGCGCATTATCGGCTCGGCCTGGTAGTCGATCACTCCCTTGTCGCCTTTCGCCATCTTGTCGAGCAAGCTCTTCGCGGTGGTGTAGTAAGCCTTGTTGGTGCCCAGGGCGAGCGGCTTCACCTGGCCGTAGGACAAGCGCATGGTGAAGTTGGCGTCAGAATAATGAGGTTTATCCATCTCCATCTGCACCTTGGCGTCGCAGAGATAACGCTCTTGCACGGCAATGCTGTCGGCCAGCGACCATCCCTTGCCGTTCTCGCCCATGATCTTGTCGTAGACAGCCTTTATGGCCTTGGCATAGGCCACACCGGGGTCTTTGGCATATTGCTTGGTGGCGAAATAAATCTTGCCGCCCTTCAGCATCACGGAAGTCTTGAAAAGCCAGTCGGCATACTTGCGGTAGTCGCCCTTGAAACGCTTGTCTATGGTGTTGTAGACGGCGGTGGGCAGGAAGTCGTTGTCGGCCTTCTCGCGATAGTTCTTCAGCAGCGCGGCCATCATGTCGGCATCGGTAGCGGCGTCCCACTGGTCGGCGTTGTCCTCAAACTGGAAATACTCGCCCTTCTTCGAGCCTTTGGCCTGCTGCTCGTTCATGAGGCGGAGAGCGCGCGCGTTAAACTCTATGTTGCTTCTCCTGCTGAACGTCTCCGACCACTGCGTCATGGCCTTGGTAAGGCGGCTGCGGCGCGCGTAGAGCTTCTCCAGGAGCGGGAAGTCGACCTTGTGGGTCAAGTGCTTGGCGGTGTCCTGCCATTGCGCGATTTGCTCCTCGTAGGCACGCTTCTGGTTGACGAGTCCGATGGAATCGATACATTTGTTCATTCCGATGGAGTTTTTCCAGTAGTTGGAGCTTTGTGCGAACTTCGAGTCGTATTTTATCCTCACCGCCTCGCTGGCCCTCATGTGGCGCAGCATCACTTCCTGCTTCACGCCACGCACCTGCTGCCTTGGGTCGTTCTGGCAGTCGCGCATCTCCTTGATGCCATAGCTTGAGAGATAACGCTCTGTGCTTCCTGGATAGCCCACGGTCATGGCGAAGGAGCCTTCACGATAGCCGTCCATGCTCACCTTGGCCCATGTCTTCGGATGGTAAGGCACGTTGTCCTTGGAGTAAGGGGCAGGGCCACCTGTCTTCGGGTCGCAATAGACGCGGAACACGGAGAAGTCGCAGGTCTGACGCGGCCACATCCAGTTGTCGGTCTCGCCGCCATACTTGCCCATCGACTTTGGCACCGTGAACACCAGTCTCAAGTCGGTGAAGTCTTGGTAAGTGGTGGCATACCACTTGTTGCCCTCATAGAAGGCGTCGATGTCCACGTGGAGCGTCTTGTCGGTCTTCTTCACCGAGTCGGTCATGGCCTGGCTCAGCGAGTCGACGAGATGCGCCTGCGCCTTCTTGTTCATGTTGTCGATGCCGAGGGCCTTCAGGCGCGGCGTGATGTCTTGCTGGCTCTTCATGAACGACACGAACATGTTCTCGTTAGGCAGCTCCTCAGCATAGCTCTTCGCCACGAAACCGTTGAGCATGTAGTCGTGCTCGGTGGTGCTGTGCGAGCGTATGGCCTCGAAGCCACAGTGGTGGTTGGTGAACACGAGTCCGTCGGGCGACACCACCACGCCGGAGCAGAATCCGGAGAAGTTGACGACATTGTTCTTTATGGCGTCGGCGTCGGAATAGAGCGCGCCTTGCGGCAGCAGGAATCCGTACCCGCGCATTGCCTCATAGACCTGCGTTGGCAGGTCGTAGAGCGTCCACATGCCCTCGTCGGCCCTTGACGGCAGAGGGGAGAGCATAGACAGGGCCAAAAGGCCAAGAGGAAGCCTCTTTTTCATTTTGTTGGTCATATTAATCTTTTGGTTTGAGTTTCATTTACGCAGCCGCGCCTTGACAAGGCTCCAGAAGTCGCGCTTCACTATCACCGCGGCAAACGCGATGATGAGCAGCGTGTTGACACCGAGGGCCAGCCACATGGAGAGGTGAGTGTTGCTGAAGTCGAGCACGAAGAACACCACCAGGGCCAAGGCCACGTAGAAGGCGATGTCCTTGATCGGATACTTGATGGGATAATATTTCTGCCCGAAGAAATAGCTCAGCAACATGCTGACGGTATAGCTCACGAAGCCTGCCCACGCGCACGCCCAATAGCTGAAACGCGGAATGAAGACCACGTCCACGGCAATGAGCACCACGGCGCCGATGCCTGAGAAATAAGCGCCCCAAATGGTCTTGTCGATGAGCTTGTACCAAAAGCTGAGGTTGAAGAACACGCCGAACATTATCTCCGCGGCCATCACGATGGGCACTATCTCCAAGCCTTCCCAATAGCTCTGGCCCACGATGTAGCGTATGAGGTCCATGTAGCCTATGACACACAGGAAGGCCAGGAGCGTGAAGATGACGTAGTATTTCATGACCTTGGCATAGGTCTCCTTGCTGTTTTTCTCCTTCGACTGGCCGAAGACAAACGGCTCGTAGGCATAGCGGAAGGCCTGGGTTATCATGACCATGATCATGGCTATCTTGATGCACGCGCCATATATGCCGAGCTGGACCCTTGCCTCGTCGGCGTTGCCGCTGAAGGCGTAAGGGAAGATTATCTGCGAGGCGCACTGGTTGAGTTGTCCGGCAAGACCCATGACGAGAAGCGGCCAAGTGTATGAGAGCATGCGCTTGCAAGTGGCCTTGTCGAAAGGATTGCGGAAGCCCTTCAGCTCCTTGAACAGGAGCGCGAGCGTGAGGATGGAGCCAGAAAGCTCTATGCAGAATATCCACACCACCTCAAGACTGAAGTGGGCGTCGTAGATTCCGAGGAAGTTGACGTGCATGTCGGGCAGCACGATGAGATACATGCTCACGCCCACGAGGTTAACCACGATGCTCACCATCTTGAGCAAGGCAAACTTCAACGCCTTGTGCTTCAAGCGAAGGTAGGCGAAGGGGATGGCGGTGAAGGCGTCGATGGCCACGCATGTGCCCATGATCATGATAAACTCGGGATGGTCCGGATAGCCAATGGCCCCGGCTATAGGGTGTAGAAAGGCCCACAGCAAGCACACGAACACCAACGACGTGGTGGCCACCATGCGCAGCGTCGTGGCATAGACCTTCTCTGGGTTCTCGCCCTGGCGGTTCATGAACCTGAAGAAGGTGGTCTCCATGCCATAGGTCAAGATGATGATGAGAAGGGCGATATAGGCATAGATGTTGGTAATGATGCCATACTGCCCACCTGCCGCGTTGAACTTGGCCGTCTCTATCGGGACAAGTAGATAACCAATGAAACGCGCGGCGATGGAACTCAAGCCGTAGATGGCGGTTTCCTTCAGGAGTGATTTGAGATTTGCCATATATCCGAAAAGAATGTGTTGATTATCCGAAGAAGATGTAGGCTATGACGATAGCGGCTATGGTGCCTACCAAGTCGGCGAGAAGTCCGCAAGCCGCGGCATGACGCGTGAACTTGATATTCACCGATCCGAAATACACCGCGAGGATGTAGAACGTGGTGTCGGTGGAACCTTGCAAGATGCACGACAGCCTGCCCACAAACGAGTCGGGACCGTAGGTCTTCATGGCCTCGAGCATCATTCCGCGCGCTCCGCTTCCCGACAGCGGCTTCATGAACGCCGTGGGCAGGGCGCCCACGAAATCGGTGTTGAGCCCGCACTTGTCGGCGCACCACGCTATGCCGTCGACGACCATGTCCATGGCGCCCGAGGCGCGAAACACGCCAACGGCCACGAGGATTGCCACAAGGTAAGGTATGATGCGCACGGCGGTCTGGAAGCCTTCCTTTGCTCCCTCGATGAAAGCGTCGTAAACGTTGATTCGCTTGATGAGCCCGCCGACGATGAACGCCACTATCACCGACAAGAGGATGACGTTGCCGCCCACGGAAGTCACCGTTGCCATGGTGTCCTTGTCCATGTAGCCGAAGGCCGCGATGATAAGGCCCACAAACGCGCAGAAGCCCACGAACATGGCGAACATGGCGGGCTTCAGGATATTGGTGCGCTGGAAAAGGCAAGTGATGATGACACCGCAGAGGGTGGCCACTGTGGTGGAAAGGAGTATCGGGATGAAGACGTCGGTGGGTTGCGCCGCGCCGTAGCTGGAGCGGAAGGCGAGTATGGTGGTGGGTATGATGGTAAGGCCCGACGTGTTGAGCACGAGGAACATTATCATCGGGTTGGTGGCCGTGTCTTTCTTCGGGTTCAGCTCTTGCAGCTGCTGCATGGCCTTCAGTCCGGTGGGCGTAGCGGCATTGTCGAGGCCAAGCATGTTGGAGGCCACGTTCATGAAGATGGACCCCATTGCCGGATGGTTCTTGGGGATGTCAGGGAAAAGACGCGAGAAGACAGGGCTGAGCATGCGCGCCAACAGGTTGACGGCGCCGGCCTTTTCGCCTATACGCATGATGCCGAGCCAAAGGGCAAGCACACCCGTAAGGCCAAGGGAGGTCTCAAACGCTGTCTTCGATGTATCAAAAGTGGAGTCAACTATCTTCTGGAAGATAGTGGTGTCGCCCATCAAGAACTGCGCTACGGCAAAGATGAAAGAAACGACGAAAAAAGCTATCCAAATGTAATTCAGTACCATATCGCGTGCAAAGGTACTGCTTTTATCTGATGTATAAAGTGTGAGCGGAAAGTTTTTTCCGCTCACACTTTACATAAAATTCGCCAACGGAACCATTCCGCTCACTTTATGTTAAATCTCAATCCTATGTTAAGGCTGAAACTCGTCGGCCTGTCCTTGTAGACGTTGACCACCGACGAGTGGTTGTCGAAGAAGTGGGTCATGCCTGGCTCGGCATAGACGCTAAGTGACGGCGTGAAGTGGTAGGCTCCGCCCACGGCGGCCTTCACCGACCATTGCGGACGTTTCTCCGTGAGGTTGTCTGGCTCAAAATTGTCCATTTCCCTTGAGCCTTTCACCAGCTTCTCCACCTCGCCGCCAGCGGTGACATACACCTCGGCGTGCCTGGTGAGCAGGAAGCTATAGCTTGCCGTGAGTGGCACGCCAACATAGTGCAACTTCTGACGTTCCACGACGTGTTTGTCTTCCGCGAAATTGGAAGAGAGGTAACTGTAAGTGACGCCCGTGTTGACCGCCCAGCGGCTTGAGAGCCTGTAGCCCAGGCTCACGCCCACCTTCACGGGCTGTGCGTGGTGGGCCTTCACCTCGTGTTGCTTGGCCATGTAGACGTTAGCCTTGCCAAGTTGCATTGGGAAAGCGCCAAAAGGCATCGCGTCGGAGTAATAAGCATTGGCGTTGTTTACGTTTCCGCCATCCCCCAGCCCGTTGCCGTTGAGCGCGCCACCGCAATAGGCGGTTAGGGATAGCCGCGACGACGCGGGCGCGGAGCCACGACGAGCGTAGCCTGCCTCGGCTTGATATTGATAATCGTTTCGTCCAGAGTGCTTCACAGGCTTTGTTTGCCTGCGCGACTCCGACAACGGCTTGCTCTTTTCCTCCAACAGCTTGCTCTTTTCCTCCGATGGCCTGCCCTTTTCCTCATTAGATGTCATTGGGACATCTTGCCCCGAGGAGGTTTCACTTGCCATGGCAATGGTTTCGGCATTAACAGGATTAGCGCTTGCCGCCTCGTGGTTGGTGGCCAAGACGCCAGCGACCGGTTTCGCGTCGAGAGCCGCTCCAGCCTCGGTGGCTACCATGGCAAAAGCCGAACCTATCTTGCCCGCTCCCGTGCCAAGAGCCGTGGCGGCCTCAGCGCGGTTTGCCGATTGCTGAACGGCTCGCGTCACGGCGACCACGCGCGGCGACTCGTCCACCTTCAGCAGTCGCCACGTCACGGGAACGGCGATTGCCGCGACTACGGCGGCGGCAGTAAGCCAACGATAGCGCCACATCGCCACTTTTCGCGCAGGCTGAATCGGCTCGTCGGGGGCAACGGGCGAGGTAGAGGCGAGACGCTGCTTCACCTCTTCAAGGAGACCGTCGGGTGCCTTGACCTTCCGGTCGGCCATCAGCCGTTGTATGTCTTTGGTCCAGTCTTCGTTCATTGCGTTTCCTTCTTTCTTTTGCTTAGTAGCCTTGCCAACATGGCCTTGGCCCTGTGATATTGCGAAGCCGAGGTGTCAGGCTTGATGCCCAACAACTCGGCTATCTCCTTGTGGCTCTTGCCTTCTATGGCGTAGAGGTTGAACACCGCTCGGTAGCCGTCGGGCAATTGCCGCAACGCCTCATCGACCATGTCGGCCGTGAGGCCCGACGTGTCGGGCGGTTCATCGGGCGCGTCGGGAATGTCGCGCTCGCTGTCCACGAACAACATCTTCTTCTTTTCGCGTAGGAACATCAGCGCCTCGTTCACGACCACGCGCGTCAGCCATGCCTTCAACGAGCCTTCGCCGCGATATTTGAAAGTGCCGACCGAGGAGAACACCTTTATCAGGGCCTCTTGCAACACGTCGCGAATGTCGTCGGGCTGGGTCACGTATCTCACGCAGACACCGGCCATGTAGTCGGCAAACTCAGCGTACAGCACATCCATCGCGCGGGAATCGCCCCGTGCGAACAGTTGCAGGATGTGCCGTTCATTGTTCATTCGCGATATTTGTACTTAAAGGTATGACTCTTCTCGCCCGAGAACGAATTCCACTTCAACGTGATGTTCTCGTATTTGCCGCCGTCTTCCGGCTTGGGGACATCGTTGAGCCTGAAGGCTATGATGCCATCGCCCACCGCGCCCTTGGCGTCGCCGTTGGCGTCGTGGAAGAGCCTGAGCGTGCCGTCGGCCTGGCGCACCAGCCTGAGCGTGTGGATCTTCATGCCACCAAACAATGTGCGGAAGTGGAGGGTAAGGTAGCCATCCTCGCACACGGTCTTCCAACTGTCTAAAATCTCCACGGGGTCGTCGCCATAGACCTTCTCCATGTCGTTGACAATTGGCGACATCGGCTTCGTGCGGATGGTGTCGAACACGTTTACGATATGCACGTCGCGCTGAAGCCCCGTGTAGTTCTTATTGTCGAATATCACTGACACAAGGGCACGCAACTCTTTCTTGTCGGTAGCATTAAACGGCCACTGCTTGTAATCCTTGTCGACAAGGGTCACAGAGTCGTTGAGCTGCATGTAGACTTGCCCCGTAGTGGGATTGGTCTTGAAGGTCACCAACACGTTGGGGCTATGGACTGGGCATATAACATAATTGTTGTCGTAGTCATCATCGCACGACTGCAACGTGAACGCCGAGGAAAACATTATGGCCGCGAAGGCCATCATCTTTAATAGTTTATTCATAGCTGTCCTGATTATATTCACAGGTAAAATGCCGATAATGGCAAAACCTTGCACAGCTATAACATTTTTTAAAGAATTGCCGCCTTCAGTTCCTCAAGGTTTTCCACGACCTTGATGTAATCGGTCCAATGGCCACGCATGAAGCCACGCCGCTGCATGTCGTCGAGCATCTCGATGGCCTTGTCCCAAAAGCCTTCCACATTATAGAGTATGGCCTCCTTGCAATGATACCCAATGCTGTGGGACGCGGCCACCGTGAACACCTCGTCCAAGGTGCCTATGCCGCCTGGCAACGCCACGCACACGTCGGCTTGCGCGAGCATGAGGTCCTTGCGGTCGGAAAGGTTGTCGCATGGTATCTCCACGTCGAGGCAGTCGGGACGCTGGCCACTATTCGCGAGAATCTGTGGTATGACGCCTATTATCTGGCCGCCGCCATTGTGCACGGCCTCGCCAACGCACCGCATGAGCCCACGGTTCTGGCCGCCATAAACGAGAGTGTGGCCACTATCAGCCATCCACTTGCCAAGCTCCTCGGCGGCCTTGAAATAAGCCGGCGCTATGGAGTCGTTGGCTGAACAAAACACTGCTATCTTCATGTCTAAATTATTTTGCATGGCAAAGATAACAATAATTATAATATTTTTGTCGCTTAATCTCTTATTTTACAGTAACTTTGCACATTATTTATTTTATATAGCTATATTTTTTTGAAGACGTTTGAAGAATTGGGCGTGAGCGAGCCTATCCGCCGCGCCATTGAAGAACTTGGATTCGAGCAGCCGATGCCCGTCCAAGAGGAAGTTATCCCGTATTTGTTGGGGGAGCACAACGATGTCATCGCGCTGGCGCAGACCGGCACAGGCAAGACGGCCGCATACGGCATTCCCGTGTTGCAGAAGACCGACGCCACGACAAAAGACACGCAGGCACTCATCTTGAGCCCTACGCGCGAGTTGTGCCTGCAGATAGCCGACGACCTAAACTCGTTTGCTAAGTACATTCCCCATATGCACATCATACCCGTATATGGTGGCGCGTCCATCGTGACGCAAATCAATGAGCTGCGACATGGGGCGCAAATCATCGTGGCTACGCCAGGCCGACTCATCGACCTCATGGAGCGTGGCAAGGTGAAGCTCGAAAACATTCGCAACGTGGTGCTCGACGAGGCCGACGAAATGCTGAACATGGGTTTCTCCGACAGCATAAACGCCATCTTCGAGCATGTGCCCGAATACCGAAACACGCTGCTCTTCTCTGCCACGATGAGCAAGGAGATAGAGAAGATAGCCAAAAACTATTTGCACGACTACAAGGAGATAGTGGTGGGCTCGCGCAACGAGGGCGCCGAGAACGTGAACCACATCTACTATCTCGTGAACGCCAAGGACAAGTACCTGGCACTGAAACGCATCGTGGACTTCTACCCACGCATCTACGGCATAATATTCTGCCGCACGAAGCTGGAGACGCAGGAAGTGGCCGACAAGCTCATAAAGGACGGATACAACGCCGAGTCGCTGCACGGGGACCTGTCGCAGCAACAGCGCGACCTCACGATGCAGAAGTTCAGACAGCACTTGGTGCAACTGCTCGTGGCGACCGACGTGGCGGCTCGCGGCCTCGACGTGGACGACCTGACCCACGTCATCAACTACGGACTGCCCGACGACGTGGAGAACTACACCCACAGGTCTGGACGCACGGGACGCGCCGGAAAGAAGGGCACCAGCATCTCCATCATACACTCGCGCGAGAAGTTCAAGGTGAAAGCCATTGAGAAGGTCATTGGCAAGGAGTTTGTAGACGGCACGCTGCCCACCCCGGAGGAGATATGCAAGAAGCAGCTGTTCAAGACCATGGACGACATCATGAAGACTGATGTAGACGAGGACTTGATAGCGCCTTACATGACCGACATAAACCGCCAGTTTGAGTATATCGACAAGGAAGACATCATAAAGAAGATGGTGTCTAACACCTTTGGCCGCTTCCTCGACTACTACAAGAACGCGCCAACGATAGAGAAGCCCACACGCGGCAACGCTCGCGACGACAGGAAGAAGGGCGAGAAAGGCAGAAACGGCTCGCGCGGCGACCGCCCACGCGGACCTCGCAAGGCTGAGGCTGGCTATCGCAGGCTTTTCATCAACCTTGGCAAGGCCGACGGCTTCTACCCTGGCGAGGTGATGCAGTTTATCAACCACCACGTGCACGGGCCGAAACAGGAGATCGGGCACATAGACCTGCTGTCGAAGTTCTCGTATATTGAGGTGCCCGAGAAAGACGCCAACAAGGTGATGGGAGCCATCAATGGCGTGAGATACAAGGGACGCGAGGTGAGGTGCAACGACGCTGAGGACAAGAACGCCGGACGCGGCAACGCCCCACAGAAGAAACGCGAATACCGCAAGAAGAACGCCGACAACAACGCGAAAGGCAAGGACGACTGGCGCGCGCTGATGAATGGCGGCAACAAGAAGGACTTCAAGGACGAAGAGCCCGACTTCTCGGAGGAAGGATGGGCACGACGCTTCCCGAAGAAGAAATAAGAAAGGTATATAAAAACAACAATAACACAAACCAAACAATGAAAAAGACTATCCTGGCCATGGCAGCCATGGCTATGCTGACGGCTTGCGCCGACGCTGCCGACAACAAGGGCAACGTCAGCTTCTCAGGCGAGTTGGCAGGCTTGAAAGACACGCTCATCGTGATGACACCAACAGGTGGAAGAAGCATGACAAGAGACACGGTGCTCACTAAAGACGGCAAGTTCCAGTTCACCGTCAACGTGAACGAGCCTACATTGATATACGCTTATACCCCTGGCACGCTGCGCCGCACTGAGCGCGTAGGGTTCGAGGCTATTGCCGTGCCTGGCGAGAAGGCCGTGATGACCGGCGACGTGAGCAAGGAATACTTCTTCAGCGGCAGCAAGTTCTACCAGGAATACAATGAGGCTGACAGGGTTTACTCTAACGCCCTCAAGCCTCTCAACGAGTTGGTGGAGTCGCTGAACAAGCGCATGCAAGCAGGTGAGTCGCAAGAGACACTGCAAAAAGAATACGGCGAGAAGGGCCACGCGCTACAGAAGCAAGCCATGAACGCCTTAGTGGACTTCATTGCCAAGCATCCTGACTCGGAAGGCGCGGCGGCATTCATCCCTTCGCTGGGCGACCTGGCCACGATGAAGAAAGCGGCGGCATCGCTGTCGGAGAAGGTGAGAAACGGACGCATGCACGCTTACTACCAGAACACCATAGACCAACTGGAGGCACGCGAGAAGGCCGAGGCTGAGGCTGGAAAGAAGCAAGCGGCTGGCGCTGTGGCTCCTGACTTCACGCTCAACGACATCAACGGCAAGCCTCTCTCGCTCGCCAGCTTCAAGGGCAAATACGTGCTGCTCGACTTCTGGGGCACGTGGTGCATCTGGTGCGTGCGCGGCATACCAAAGATGAAGGAATACTACAACAAGTACAAGGGCAAGTTTGAGATTCTGTCTATCGACTGCAACGACACCATGGAGAAGTGGAAAGAGGGCGTGAAGAAGCATGAACTGCCTTGGAAGAACGTGTACCAGCCAAAGACCGGCAACGTGCAGACAACTGAGATGTATGCCATCCAGGGCTTCCCGACAAAGATTCTCGTGGGTCCAGACGGCAAGATCGTGAAGACAGTAGTGGGCGAGGATCCCGCGTTCTACACATTCCTCGACGAGACTTTCGGCAAATAACGCTTAGGCCGGCACAAGACCGGCCACTGCAAAGCCACCGAAAACAGCATTGGTTTTCATGTGGCTAAGACATAAAAGGGCGGTTCCGCTATGGAGCCGCCCTTTTTATTATGTTTGCTGGAGCCGCACCATGCAATGCCATCTTATTCCACCATTCGGGTTGCGGACGGTTTTGCACATTGCGGTTTCTTGGCAGGGGCGACCCCTTTGGCCGTCCGCGGTCGGAATATACCCACGACTCGCGCGAGGCACGAAAAAAGGGAAGAATCAGCGCGCTGATTCTTCCCTTTAGGGTTTTATCGCATACGGCACTCAAAGGCTCGAAATAACGCCTCTGAAGCCGTCAGCAGACATGTTAGTCGGCAAGCTTAGCCTTGATGAACTCGCGGTTGAGGCGAGCGATGTTGGCGATAGACTCATTCTTCGGGCACTCAGCCTCGCAAGCGCGGGTGTTGGTGCAGTTACCGAAGCCCAGCTCCTCCATCTTGGCAACCATGTTCTTGGCGCGACGCGCGGCCTCTACGCGACCTTGTGGCAGGAGCGCGAACTGGCTGACCTTTGAAGAGACGAAGAGCATTGCGGAACCGTTCTTGCAGGCTGCCACGCAAGCGCCGCAACCAATGCAAGTGGCGCAGTCCATGGCCTCGTCGGCGGCGTCCTTAGAGATAAGGATGGCGTTGGCGTCCTGGGCCTGGCCGGTGCGCACGCTGGTATAGCCGCCAGCGGCGATGATCTTGTCGAAAGCCGAACGGTCTACCATGCAGTCCTTGATGATAGGGAAGGCTGCCGAGCGCCAAGGCTCAACGGTGATGACGTCGCCATCGTGGAAACGGCGCATGTAGAGCTGGCAAGTGGTAGCGCCCTGCGCTGGTCCGTGAGGATGACCGTTGATATAGAGTGAGCACATGCCGCAAATGCCCTCGCGGCAGTCGTGGTCGAAGACGAAAGGCTCGTTGCCACCCTCAATGAGTTGCTCGTTAAGGATGTCGAGCATCTCCAGGAAAGAAGTGTCGCCGGGGATGTCTTTCATCTCAAAGGTGTCGAAGTGGCCTTCTGCTTTAGGGCCGTTCTGACGCCAAACCTTCAGTGTGAATGATATATTCTGATCCATTGTTTTTCTTGAGTTAATGAACTTAAAAACTATGATTTATAGTTACGTGTCTGAACCTTGATGTACTGGTAATCGAGGTCTTCCTTGTAGAGCGCCGGGGCCTGGTTCTCGCCCTTGTACTCCCAGCAAGCCACGTACATGTAGTTCTCATCATCACGCTTAGCCTCGCCTTCCTCGGTCTGGCTCTCCTCGCGGAAGTGGCCACCGCAGCTCTCGTTGCGCTCCAGGGCGTCGTAAGCGATGAGCTCACCCATGAGGATGAAGTCGCGGAGGTGGATAGCCTTGTCGAGCTCGACGTTGAGGCCTTCCTTGGATCCTGGCACACGCACGCAGGTGTTGAACTGCTCGCGCACGTCCTTCAGCATTGCGAGGGCCTTCTTCAAGCCTTCGGCGTTGCGTGCCATGCCCACGTAGTTCCACATGATGTTGTAGAGCTCCTTGTGGATGGAGTCAACGCTCATCAGCTTAGACTTGTCGGCCTGCTTGTTCTGGATGTCCATGATGCGGTCTATCTCGGCCTGCACGTTCTTCTCAGCCTCCACGAACTCAGGAGCGTCGATGCTTGGCTTCTTCACCTGAATCTGGTCGGAGAGATAGTTCTGCATGGTGTAAGGAATGACGAAGTAACCGTCTGACAGGCCCTGCATCAGCGCGGAAGCGCCGAGGCGGTTTGCGCCGTGGTCGGAGAAGTTGCACTCGCCCAGGGCGAAGAGGCCCTTGACGTTGGTCTGGAGCTCATAGTCTACCCAAAGGCCACCCATGGTATAGTGGATAGCAGGGAAGATCATCATCGGGTTGTCGTGAGGATCCACGTCGGTAATCTCCTGGTACATGTCGAAGAGGTTGCCATAACGCTGGTCTACCACGTCGCGGCCGAGACGGTCGAAAGCCTCAGAGAAGTCGAGGAACACGGCCAGGCCAGTGTTGTTGACGCCATAGCCCTTGTCGGTACGCTCCTTGGCTGCGCGTGAAGCCACGTCGCGAGGCACGAGGTTACCGAAGGCAGGATAACGGCGCTCGAGGTAATAGTCGCGATCTTCCTCAGGAATGTCGCGGCCCTTGATCTCGCCCTTCTGCAGCTTCTTGGCGTCCTCAAGCTTCTTAGGCACCCAGATGCGGCCATCGTTACGAAGCGACTCCGACATCAATGTCAGCTTAGACTGCTTGTCGCCGTGCACGGGGATACATGTCGGGTGAATCTGCACGAAGCAAGGATTGGCGAACCATGCGCCCTTGCGGTAAGCCTGGATGGCGGCGGTGCAGTTGCAGCCCATGGCGTTGGTAGAGAGGAAGTATGTGTTGCCATAACCACCTGTGGCAAGGCAAACGGCATGTGCGGAATAACGCTCCAGCTTGCCTGAGACGAGGTCCTTGGCGATGACGCCACGGCAGCGTCCATCGACGATGACCACGTCCTCAATCTCCGTGCGGGTGTGAAGCTCCACGGTGCCGCGGTTCACCTCCTTCATCAATGAAGAGTAGGCGCCGAGCAAAAGCTGCTGACCGGTCTGGCCCTTGGCGTAGAACGTGCGGCTCACCTGCACGCCACCGAACGAGCGGTTGGCCAACATGCCGCCATACTCACGTGCGAAAGGCACGCCCTGGGCGACGCACTGGTCGATGATGTTGGCGCTGACCTCTGCCAGACGATACACGTTGGCCTCGCGAGCGCGGTAGTCGCCACCCTTGATGGTGTCGTAGAACAGGCGGTAAACGGCGTCACCGTCGTTCTGGTAGTTCTTGGCTGCGTTGATACCACCCTGCGCGGCGATGGAGTGAGCGCGGCGAGGAGAGTCCTGGATGCAGAAGTTGATGACATGGAAACCCATCTCGCCAAGAGAGGCGGCGGCGCTTGCTCCTGCCAGACCCGTACCCACGACGATGATGTCGAGCTTACGCTTGTTGGCTGGGTTCACCAGCTTTTGATGAGCTTTATAGTTGGTCCATTTCTCGGCCAGAGGGCCTTCTGGAATTCTTGAATCTATCTGAGTCATTTTTATTATGAGTTTATAGTTGTTGGGAATTATAGTCTATAGTTTGTGAGTTTTTCGTTTATAGTCTTGAATAGCATTTGGCTATAGGGTTCATCAACTAAAAACTAAAAACTATATTTGCTATCAACTATTAGAAGCTGGGCGCGAAACCAAACCAGAATGACAATACCAGGAAGGCGAACACGGCCATGAGGATGGTGACATAGGCGATGCCGATGCACTGCCAGCGCTTCAGCCAAATCTTGCCGCTCCAGCCCAAGGTCTGCATTGCTGACCAGAAGCCATGAGAGAGGTGGAACCACAGGGCCACGATCCACACGAGATAGAGCACAGAGTAGACAGGGTTGGAGAATGTCTCCTGAATCCAGCCAAAGCCATCGGCGGGAGCCGGTGTCGTGGCGCAGCCAGCGAGCTCGGCGAGCATCATGTGGGCCCAGAAGTTGTAGAGGTGGAGCAGAAGGCCTACCACGATGATAAGGCCGAGCACCAACATGTTCTGAGATGCCCAAGACACCTCAGGGCGACGGCTTGTCACCTCGTAGCGCTGTGGGCCACGAGCCCTACGGTTCTGTGCCGTGAGGATGAACGCGTAAACGATGTGGCACACTGCCAGGAAGGCAAGGCCAAGCGTTCCCAATACTGCGTACCAGTTGCTTCCCAAGAACTCGCACACCATGTTGTAGGCATGCCCAGAGAAGAATGCGGCAACGTTCATGCAGCAGTGGAAGGTCAGGAAGAGAATGAGGCAGATGCCAGTGAGAGACATCACCACTTTTCTACCAATCGGAGAATTGATTAACCACATAAATGATTGAGTTTAAAGATAATATTAATGTTATGTTTTTGTATTATAATCACTTTTGGGCACACGAATACCCCTCCTTAGATGCAAGGAGCGCGTTTCCGCTGCAAAAATACTATTTTTTTAGGTATTTTACAAATCGAAATGATAAAAAAAACATATTATTTGTCTTGGTGAGGACGTATTGGCAAATCAGAGGCATTTGACCATTCGGGTTGCGGACGGTCACAGGGGCCGCCCCAGCAAAGCATACGATGTGTATCAAAATGTTTTACAAATGGTCGTCTGAGAATCGATTTTTTTCAACCAAGGTGCCGCTTGCGTGGAAATAACGCAATTATGGGCCATTTTTATAAATGATTGATTATCAAATGATTGCATTTTTAACGGTTCTTCAGCGTTGCAAATTCGCTTAAATGGCGTCGCCGTTACACTGTTATCGCGTCGCCGTTACACTGTAATCGCAGTGCCGTTACACTGTAATCGCGTCGCCGTTACAGTGGAATCGCGACGCGATTACGCCGTAACGGCAAAAATTTTTGGCCGAAAACTTGCTGATGGTGTTGCCAAGAGGCGAAAGGCTACCCTTTTTCAGCTCTATTTGCCCCTGTTTCCAAGTGTTAAATTTCGACAATAATATTTTACAATTCCGCGTGGGCGCATGGTGCCTGTCATGGACTAACATAAAGCTGTATTGGCTCATTTAGTAAACCATCACTCCAAATGCCATAAGAGCCAAGAAAAAGGCCAGAAAGCGCAATAAAACTGTCAAGCGTGTGGTTTACTTGCGCTTTCTTCGTAATTTTGCATCGCGAAAACAACACTTACACACCGCGAAATAACATTTATACATAGGTATATGCATGGACTTTACACCGTGTTGCTCTTGCTGATGAGCAACATTTTCATGACTTTGGCTTGGTACGGACATCTCAAACTGCAGGAGACTGGCGTGAGCAGCCACTGGCCGCTCATTGGCGTCATCTTGTTCTCATGGTGCATCGCCTTTTTTGAATATTGCTGCCAGGTGCCTGCCAACCGCATAGGGTTCGTAGAGAACGGAGGCCCGTTCACGCTCGTGCAGCTCAAGGTGGTGCAGGAGTGTGTGTCGCTGATTGTGTTTGCCATCATCGCCAACATCCTATTCCAGGGACAGGCACTCCACTGGAACCATATCGCGGCGTTCATCTGCCTCGTCACCGCCGTCTACTTCGTCTTCATGAAATAGGCACCACCAACACTTATCACTACCATGACCTAATGACGCTACTCTTGCCGAACGCGACGAATCTTTCGGCAAGAGTGACATGAGTGGCGCGCGCACCTGAAAAATGAGTATTACTTTATAAAGAAATTCGTTTCTTTTTCTTACTTTTGCGCCAAAACACATTTTCAACTATGATTTTTAAGTACGACGTCATCGTCATTGGCGGAGGACACGCGGGCTGCGAAGCGGCGTGCGCGGCCGCCAACATGGGCGCGAAGACATGTCTAATAACCATGGACATGAACAAGATTGCGCAAATGAGCTGCAACCCGGCCATCGGAGGCATAGCGAAGGGACAAATCGTGCGCGAGATCGACGCGTTAGGGGGACAGACAGGTATCGTCACCGATCTCACCGCCATCCAGTTCAGAATGCTCAACAAGGGCAAGGGACCTGCCGTGTGGTCGCCAAGGGCGCAATGCGACAGGGGAAAGTTTATCTGGGAATGGCGCGACAGGCTCGACCATACCGACAATCTCGACATCTGGCAAGACCAGGCCGAAGAGCTGATAGTGGAAAACGGCGTCGCCGTAGGCGTAAAGACGATATGGGGCGTGGAGTTCAGGGCCGGTGCGGTGGTGATAACCGCCGGGACGTTCCTAAACGGACTGATGCACATCGGCCACAAGCAAGTGGCAGGTGGCAGGATTGCGGAACCTGCCGCTTATCATCTCACGGAGTCGATAACAAAGTGGGGCGTGAGGTCCGGAAGAATGAAGACCGGGACACCCGTCAGACTCGACAAGCGCACCATCCACTTTGAGGACACCGAGGAACAACCGGGCGACACCGACTGGCACCAATTCTCTTTCAGTGGGGTGCAGCATGCCCTAAAGCAGCTACCTTGCTGGACTTGCAACACCAACGAGGAGGTTCACCGCATACTGAAGGACGACATTGCCAATTCTCCCCTTTTCAACGGTCAAATCAAGAGCACGGGACCACGCTATTGCCCATCCATTGAGACAAAGCTCGTGGTGTTCCCCGACCGTGACCACCATCCATTGTTTATCGAGCCTGAGGGCGAGAACACCAACGAGATGTATCTCAACGGCTTCTCATCGTCGATGCCAATGGAGACGCAGCTGAAAGCCATCCAACAAATTCCCGCGCTGAGAGACGCCAAGGCTTACCGACCGGGCTACGCGATAGAATACGACTACTTCGACCCCACGCAGCTCAGCCACTCGCTCGAATCGAAAGTCATACCTCGCCTGTTCTTCGCCGGACAGGTGAATGGAACCACGGGATACGAGGAAGCCGCGGGACAAGGGTTGATAGCAGGCATCAACGCCGCGCTGAAGTGCGCATCGTCTGAGCCATTCGTGCTTAAACGAGATGAGGCGTATATTGGCGTGCTTATCGACGACTTGTGCACGAAGGGCGTCGATGAGCCTTACCGCATGTTCACCTCAAGGGCCGAATATCGCATATTGTTAAGGCAAGACGATGCCGACGCAAGGCTCACGGAAAAAGCCTACGGCATCGGACTGGCGAAAAAAGACCGATACGACCGCTGGATGAGCAAGAAGGGCATGATAGAGAACATCATCGATTTCTGCGATTCTACAACCATACACCCGAAAGACATCAATTCGGCGCTTGAGGCCATTGGCACCACCCCACTCCACTTTGGCTGCAAAATCGCGGATCTAATCAGTCGTCCCCAAATCACCGTCAAACAACTGGCCGACATCGTTCCTGAGCTTAAAGAGCAACTCGGAAAGCTAAACGACAGAAAGGAAGAAATAATCGAGGCCGCCGAGGTCAAGATAAAATATAAAGGATATATAGAACGCGAGAAAATCGTGGCAGAGAAAATGCGCCGCCTTGAAGATATTAAAATAAAGGGACACTTCCGCTACGACGAGATTTCGGAGATAAGCACCGAAGGCCGCCAAAAGCTTCAACGCATAGACCCGGACACGTTGGCGGAGGCAAGCCGCATACCTGGCGTTTCACCGTCAGACATAAACGTCCTGCTCGTTTTGCTCGGAAGATAAGACGTGCCAACCGCAGTCTTGACATGAAACAACGCAGATTGTTTCACGTGAAACAAAACAAAGCGTAAACATTTGAAAAAGAATAAGATAACACTTAAAGTAAAACGTAAAACATGAACAACCAGACATTGGTAGAAAACCTCCGTACCATCAAGGATTGGCCGATTAAAGGCGTAAATTTCCGCGATGTCACTACCCTGTTCAAAAACGCGGAATGTGTGAAAATCATCAGCGACATGATGTACGACCTTTACAAGGACAAAGGCATAACAAAGATTGTCGGCATAGAGAGCCGTGGCTTCGTGATGAGCTCTGCTGCCGCCATCCGATTGAACGCTGGCATCGTGCTGTGCCGCAAGCCTGGCAAACTGCCTTGCGACACCATACAGCAAAGCTACGCCAAAGAGTATGGCATAGACACGATAGAGATTCACAAGGACGCCATTACGCCCGACGACGTGGTGCTTCTACACGACGACCTGCTGGCCACTGGTGGCACCATGAAGGCCGCCTGCGACCTCGTGAGGAAGTTTAAGCCAAAGAAGATTTTCTGCAATTTCATCATGGAGCTCAACTCTGAGTTTCCTCATACACGCGAGATTTTCGACAAGGACGTTGAGATAACAAGCCTGCTCAAGTTTTAGTTCCACGTGAAACAAAACGAGGAAATGGTTGCTTGAGAACTGAGAGTTTGTGGGTATGGTTAAAGAAAACAACGAGAAAAGATTAGAGTACCTGAAAAACATAGTGCTCAATATGCCCGAGAAGCCCGGCAGCTACCAATATTATGATGACCTGCGCGAAAACGGTGGGCAGATAATATATGTGGGAAAGGCCAAGAACTTGAAGAGGCGCGTGTCGAGCTATTTCCACAGGGAAGTGGACAGGTTCAAGACAAAGGTGCTCGTCTCGAAGATAAAGGACATCTCTTACACCGTGGTAAACACGGAGGAGGATGCCCTTCTGCTCGAGAACGCTCTTATAAAGAAATACAACCCGAAGTACAATGTCTTGCTGAAGGATGGCAAGACCTACCCTTCCATAATCGTGACAAACGAGTTTTTCCCGCGAATATTCAAGACGCGACACATCAACAAGAAGCTCGGCACTTACTTCGGACCATACCCACACATCTCCTCTATGTATAATGTATTGGCACTTATTCAAAAGGCATTCAAGCCAAGGAGATGTCGCCAGCCAATAACACAGGAAGGCGTCAACATGGGCAAATACCGCCCTTGTCTGGAGTATCATATACACAACTGCGAGGGGTGTTGCGTCAGCAAGCAGTCGAGGGAAGATTATCTTGAGAACATAAGACAAGCCAAGGAAGTGCTCAAAGGTAACACTCGCGAACTGTCTGAATGGGTCTACAAGCGCATGATGGCCAACGCGGAGCTCATGAAGTTTGAAGAGGCTGAAAGGCTGAAGGAACGTTATTTGCTGTTGCAGGACTTCGTGTCGAAGAGCGAGGTGGTGAGCCACACCATCAACGACGTGGACGTGTTCACCATAACGGATGACGACAACAAGAAGAACGCGTACATTAATTATATTCACGTAAAGAACGGAACCATTAACCAGAGCTTCACCTACGAGTATAAACGCAAACTCGACGAGAGCGACGAGGACCTGCTTACGCAAGCCATACCGGAGATAAGGGAACGGTTCGGCAGTAAGTCGAAAGAGATTATCGTACCGTTCCAGATGGAGTGGAAACTGCGCGACGCGGAGTTTTTCATTCCTCAGCGGGGCGACAAGAAGCATCTCCTGGAGCTCTCCGAGATGAATGGCAAACAGTATAAGTTTGACAGGCTGAAGCAGACCGACAAGCTCAACCCTGAGCAGAAGCAGACGCGTTTGATGAAGGAATTGCAGGAAAAGCTGCACCTCGACAAGCTTCCTTACCAAATAGAGTGCTTCGACAACTCAAACATATCCGGCACGGATGCAGTAGCGGGCTGCATAGTGTATAAAGGCATGAAGCCCTCAAGAAAGGATTACAGGAAATACAACATCAAGACCGTTGTCGGCCCCGACGATTACGCTTCTATGCAAGAGGTGGTGAGAAGGAGATACACTCGCATGATAAACGAGAAGGCCACACTGCCCGACCTCATCATCACGGATGGCGGCAAGGGACAGATGGACATCGTTAGGGAAGTGGTAGAAGACGAGCTGCACCTCAATATTCCCATAGCCGGACTCGCAAAGGACGATCGCCACCGCACCAACGAATTGCTGTTTGGCTTCCCGGCACAAGTGGTAGGCTTGAAGACCGACAGTGAACTGTTTCATGTCCTAACGCAGATACAAGACGAGGTGCACCGTTTCGCTATCACGTTCCATCGCGACAAGCGTTCGAAGCATGCGCTGCACTCGGCATTGGATGACATTAAAGGAATAGGTCCCAAAAGCAAGGAAGCATTGCTAAAAGCCTTTAAGTCAATGAAATACATAAAGGGTGCAAGCCTCGACCAACTTGCTACCATTGTTGGCAAGGATAAGGCTCAAAGGGTCTTTGACGCATTAAACCAACAAGACGCGGCAAACCAGCAGAATGCATAAAAACAAAAGAATGGGTCAAGCGACCAACTTACTGAACGAGCAATAAAAAAAACAAGCAATAGAAAACAATGAGAGTAGTAATACAACGTGTCACAAAAGCATCTGTGACGATTGACGGCAAGGTAAAATCAAGCATAGGCAAGGGTTACTTAATCCTTGTTGGCGTGTGCTCTGAAGACACAGAGGAAGACGCGGCTTGGCTTGTCAGGAAGATTATCGGATTGCGTGTCTTCGACGATGCCGACGGCGTGATGAACCTAAGCATTAACGACGTGAATGGTGACATACTTGTCGTTTCGCAGTTCACACTCATGGCAAGCTACAAGAAAGGCAACAGGCCGAGTTGGATAAAGGCAGCGCCCCACTCCATCTCCATTCCCCTTTACAATCATTTCTGCGAATTGCTGACATCAGCCTTGGGAAAACCTATAGGCACAGGCGAGTTTGGAGCGATGATGGAGGTAGAGTTGCTTAACGACGGCCCTGTAACGATATGCATGGACACGAAGAACAAGGAGTGATACCGACAAGACAATCCACATCGAATAAACGCAAAAGTTAATATTTTGCTCTAAAAAGCGGAAATTGGGCGCAAAAAAGCAGGCTTGAAATCCAACCAAGTGGCAGGACTTGACAGAAAAACGGATTCTTAAGGGCGATAAAAATAATTCGCAAGCAGCCAACATATTATACCACAGAATGTTACGGCAAATATTTATGATTATTTTATTACAATCCAATATTGCGAAAGAGATGTAAAGGAAGCCGCCAAGCCTTGCTTTTTGAGTATTTGAGCAATTGCACGCAATCTATATTGTACGCAATCTATATTGCACGTAATCGGATAAGACGACAATAATACCATCGCGCGAACAATCAACAGCACAAACGCGACAATGAGCAATAAAAAACGAAGCGAAACCACGAAGAACAAAAAAATTGCTTATCTTTGCACAAGACCATAAACAGATGACAATAAAAGAAGCGCAAAACACCGTAGACTCTTGGATAAAGGAATATGGCGTGAGATACTTTTCTGAACTTACCAACATGACAGTACTTACTGAAGAGGTTGGAGAATTGGCTCGTGTCATGGCACGAAAATATGGCGACCAAAGTTTCAAGGAAGGTGAGAAAGACAACATGGGCGAAGAAATAGCCGACATCTTTTGGGTGCTATGCTGCATCGCCAATCAAACCGGCATAGACATAACAGAGGAGTTTAAGAAAAGCATTGAAAAGAAAACACAGCGAGACAAGGACAGACATAAAAACAATCAAAAATTAAAATAAGAAAACATGGGAGTGATAAAAGAAAAAATAACGAAAGACATCCAAGCCCAACGCAGCGAGGGCATTGTGAACAGCAGCAAGATTGACCAGGCCTTTGCCAAGTATGACCTTAACGTGGACGAAGAGGAGGTAAAAAACAAGGTTAAGAGCATCATAACTGACAAGGTGCCGGAAAACGATAACCTCGACGTGAAGAAATTCTTGTTAGGCTCAGTTGAGCTGACATCCCTTCACACTACCGACACCGAGGAAAGCATCCTCGCCATGGTGGAGAAGGTCAACAAGTTTGAAGCAGCCTACCCTGACCTTCCACACGTGGCCACCATTTGCACATACCCCAACTTCGCGCATCTGGTGCGCAACACCCTTGAGGTGGATGGTGTTGAGATTGCCGTCGTCTCGGGCTCTTTCCCGTCATCGCAAACGTTCATTGAGGTGAAAGTGGCAGAGACCGCTCTCGCCATAAAAGACGGCGCTACAAATGTAGACATTGTGTTGCCTGTGGGAAAATATCTTTCTGAAGACTATGAGGGCGTGGCAGACGACATCAATGAGCTTAAACAGACCTGTGGCGAAGTGCCGATGAAGGTCATCCTCGAGACCTGCGACCTCCCTACCCTATCCGACGTGAAAAAGGCAGCCATTCTCGCCATGTATAGCGGTGCCGACTACGTGAAGACATCAACGGGAAAAGAGAAGGCAGGAGCCACTCCAGAAGGTGTCTACGTGATGTGTCAAGCCATAAAAGAATACTACAACGAGACAGGTATCGTGATAGGTCTTAAGCCTGCCGGTGGCATCAACACGGTAATGGATGCCGTGGTCTATTACACCATCGTGAAAGAAGTACTCGGCGAGAAATGGCTCACCAACGAGATCTTCCGTTTGGGCACAAGCCGCCTGACCAACCTGTTGCTGAGCGAGATAATAGGCAAGGAAACAAAGTGGTTCTGACAAGCCAATAAGCATTATGGTGCGAGAAAAACATCAATAGTTGCAAAGATGACAGATGATTTCCGCATAGAGATACCACGATGAATAATCGAGTAGGAGGTAAACACTAATCATAGGTGTTTATCTCCTATTTTCTTGTTCACCGACCCTCTCACACCACCGACCGTTCCGAATAGCTATAGGGCTTTGGTTCTTTTTGCGACCTTACCCACGGTCATATGCCATGTATGAAGTTTCTGTGCGTTGGGTCAGATGTTTGCCGCTGACTTCTTTCAGATTCCGTGTCGCCACGGACACCCTTGTCTCTCTGGCTGGACAATTCCCGCTATTAGGGCTTACTCGGGACTTCCACCCGTTAGATAATGCTCATGCCGAGCATACAAAAATCGCCGCATAGCCACCTTCCAAAGAGGCTATGCGGCGATGTGTGTTTCGTAGAGAGTCACAGACGCTCGCAAAACTCTATCTTCTCACGATTAGGCCCTTCAATGGTGAAAAACTTAACGCCATGCTCCCAAAAAGGCAAACCGTGCACCTCGGTGTCAAGCATCTTCAGGTGGGCTTGCTGCACCACTTTAAACAGCTCATCAATGTTTTTTACATCAATGGCAATATGGTCGATGGCACCATACGCCATGGTGACTTGACGGTTTTGGTATGTTTCGATAACGAGGTTGTGAAGTTGAAGGAAAGCCACTTCTTCATCACCATTTTGTGTGCGCAAGCCTATGCTAAAGCCCAGTGTGAGATAGAAGTTGATGGTCTTTTCAATATCGTTGGTGGGTATGCCTATGTGTTGTACGCCCGTTGTAAAGGTTTTAATGTTCATCATGCTTTGTTTTTTGAGATGTTTTCTAACGTCGTAATTTGTTAAACGGTTTTACAAAATTAAATATAACAGGCTTTTCATAAATTTATTATTTGTGCACCGATCTGAAAATAAGCCTTTTCCGACTGCGGATTCCACATGCCCATAACATGAATGGGCAAGGTGTAGGAAGAGCCTATCTTTAAATTGCGGCTCACCTTCAGTTGGGTGTGAACTATGCCTGGTGTGTGGCCATAAAAGTGTTGGTTATCGCCAGCCTTATTGAGGGCGAACGCTCCACCTACGCCTGCATCAACCATCCATCCATCTTTCTTGTATATAGGATATTCGGCATAAACAAATGTAGAATATTTTTGCGCGGTATTGTCGGCAGAACGGTCGCGCCCAAACAGTATTGTTGACCAGCTAAGCAGCAGCGGAAACTGGGGTTGCTGGAAACGATAATCAAGGGTGAAATTGAGAAAGCGGCCTGTTTCGTGAGCGGCATAGTTGAAATATTGGCGGTTGTTGTATGAGGCACCAGGAGAAAAGTTGTAGGTGTCATACGCGCTAAACTGAAAGCCAGCGCCCTGAACGCTCAGATAATGATTAAACTCTTTATAGGTGCCTTGGGTATTGGTGCCACCCCATAAACCTAACGTCATGTGACCGTGGGCTAATGTGTAGTTGAGATTGGTTGTTACCACACACCCATCGGCCACTTCTATACCGCGCCACAGGTGGTTATTATTTAATTCGGCAGTGAGATGTATCTGTGCCGAGGCCGTTAAGGCCACTGCAAATGTTATGATAGATGTACAAAGTCGGTTCATATCTATACATTAATGTGTAGTTTGCTAAAGCGAGATAATGTTATATGTGGAACATTCATCATGTGGCGTGGATATTGACGTTGGTGTCAGGAGGACAACCCTTGCTGGTTGTCCTCCTAAGCCAATGTGTTCATCCTGAATAATTAGATCTTCAAATAGTACATTTTATTTAAAAACACAAATAAACCAATTCTTACTTTTAAAAATTCAAATTAGTAGGTGTAGCCAAACGAATAGAAAGGGCCTGTTATGCTTTTTACTATTCGGGCTTTTGCTCTAAGTCGACAATAACCTTCATTGATGTTTCGCGGTGTGTGTCGATAAACTTGTAAGCATCATCATATTGCTCAAAGGCAAAGCGGTTGCTGATGAGCGGTTTGAGGTTTACGATACCACTTGACACAAAGTCAACAGCAGTTTGATAGTCTTCATGACGATACATCATAGAGCCAATAAGACGCAGCTCATGCTCGCCTAAATGGAACATGCTTAATGCAGGATCTTTAGCAAACACTGCCACTACAACAATATCGCTACCCTTCTCGATGGTTTCCATCAGCGAGCGGATGGACGGCTCGACGCCAGCTACCTCGAAGCCCACTTGATAGCCCTCATCGCCAAACAGCTCTTTGGCCACCTCTTTAAGCGGACGCTGGGTGATGTTAAGCGTATCGGCAATGCCACACTCGCGAGCCTTGGCCAGACGAAGGTCGCTAACATCGGTTATCAGCACGCGCTTGGCGCCACGTGCTTTGCAAAACTGTGCCACGAGGTTGCCTATGGTTCCTGCTCCGCTCACCACCACATTTTTACCTTTCACATCGGTGCGGTTGCTGGCGTGTGCACCTACGGCAGCAGGCTCAATCATAGCACCAAAATCAAGACTCATACCATCAGGCAGCTTCAGCACACGGTCGTCGTCAATAACGAAGTAGTCTTGTGCACAGCCATCGGCCTGGAAGGCTTGCACACGCAGGTGCTCGCACACATTATACTGTCCGCGCTTACAAGGGTTGCACTTGCCACACACCAGCTGGGGGCGTGCTGTTATGTTGTCGCCAGGTTTGCAAACAGTGACCTCACTGCCACAAGCTACAACCACGGCCGAATATTCGTGACCCTGAACCACGGGATAGAATGTTGCGGGATGAAGTCCGTGGTACGAGTGTATCTCGCTGCCACAAATTCCTATACGCTTTATGTTAACAAGAACCTGATGTTCTTTAAGATCTTCGGCCTTGGGGGCTGCCACTTCTTTAAACTCGATGTGCTTTGGGGCTACTAATACTGCTTGTCTCATAGTTGTAATATTTTTAAAGGATGTTTTTGTTTTGTATATCTACTTTTAAAAGATTTTTTTGTTTCGTATATCTATTTTTCAACGTGTTTCGTTCTTTATTTATATCTTGCTCTTTAGTTGTTTCAGTTCGTCAACAATCTTATTGTAAACATGACGGTGAAGCTTGTAAAAGCACAGACAAAAGGCGGTGAACACCCACAGCGCACCAGGAATGGTTGAGAACGTGTGGCGCATAATGGCTATAACATCGGCATTTTGCTGCGCACCTGCCACATAGCCAGCCGAGTCGAGCGCCAAGGCAAAGAGCGCGGTACCAAGGGCCATACCCATCTTGTTGGCAAGCGACACAAAGGCATACTGAAAACCATCGTTGCGAATGCCCGTCTTCCACTCGCCATACTCAACACAATCAGGAATTACGGCATAGATGGCGGTGTTAAACCCAGAAAAGAAGAACCAAGCGAGGGCTGAGCAAACGTAAAACGCTATCGGAGTGGTGTTGGGGCTAAAGAGGTAAAGCATAGCCATAAACACGCCACAAAACAATGCAAACACGGCTGCGGCATAACCTTTGTTGCCAGTTTTCTTGAACATCCAAGGAAAGCAAGCTGCTCCTGCTATCGACGGCACGATGATGGCCATTGAATAATAACTGAACAGTGTGGCCGAACCTTCAACATAGGTGAAATAGTAAAGTATATCGGCGTTACGTCCGTAAAGGATGAAGCCGAAAAGAAATTGTCCGAGGATGGCCAACTGATAAGGACGGTTTTTAAACACGGCCTTCAGCTGCACCGATATGGGAAGTTTCTGTCCTACAGGCACCTCAACCACCTCTTTTGTCTTACTGAAGCAGAAGATGTGACAAGCAGCGAAGATAATGCCGTAAATGATGGCCACGGCAAGATATCCAAACTGTGTGTTTCCCTTTCCTAAGAACGTTACAAGCGGAACGGTGATAATGTTTAAGACGCCTATGGCTATCATGGCACTTACCGAGCGGCTGGTGTTGAGCTGTGCACGCTCGTCAATGTTCTGTGTCATAGCGCCGCAGAGGGTGCCATAAGGTAGGTTTACGCAGGTATAGCCAAGCACCAAGATGCAATAGGTAACGGCCATATAAACAATTTTTGCCGTTTGGCTCCAGTGAGGATGCGCCCAGAATGTGAGAATGAGCACAAGGGCGGTGATGGGTGCACCGAACAGAAGCCATGGGCGGAACCGTCCCCAGCGTGTGTGGGTTTTGTCGGTGAGCGTTCCAATAATGGGGTCGTTAACAGCGTCCCATACTCGTGAAACAAGCATCAGAGTTGCCACAGCACTCATGCCTATTCCGAAGACATCGGTATAGAAAATCATGAGGAAGTTGCTGACAAACATCCAACTGAAATTGCATCCTACGTCGCCCATTCCGTAGGCGACTTTACTGATGAACGGCACGTGGCCTTGTTTTGAAGAGGTTTTCATTTTCTTCTTAGATTTTGTTGGTTTTAGTTATTTATAACTTACTTTTTTTAGATACGAACAGACAAGTCATCTTGTTTTCATACGTCGTTTTCTGCTGCAAATTTATAACATCGCAGCAAAAAGAAAAAGCAAATATCATGTATGTTTTTTCGCAATCGTTCCCACAACCGTTCCCATTTTTCGCAATCGTTCCCAAGGGTTTCAATGGTTTCTTCTGATTATTCAACATAAAAGCGGTTGAAATAGTTTTGCCTTCATCTATCAATGGTTTACGAACAAAGCATGGGGCTTAAAAGAAAAAATAAAGATTTTAAAGCACCTTTAATAATAATAAAATTGTTATATTTGCAGATGTACTAACATAATCAGATAATCTATAATGTCAAGATACATCACCATAAAAGATATTGCCAGTGAGCTGGGCCTATCGAAGTCGACTGTTTCACGCGCCCTGTCGGGAGATTCACAAAACGTGAAAGAAGACACCATGAGGCTCATAACAGAAACGGCGCGTAAGATGGGATACCACCGCAACGAGCTGGCTGTGAGCTTAAGAAAGCAACAATCGCATAATATTGGCATTGTAATTCCAGAGATTGTAACATCGTTCTACATGACTTTCATTAGCCATGCACAAACCTTTTTGCGCAAGCATGGATACAATGTGCTCATTGCCACATCAAACGAGAGCGCAGAACAAGAACGCAAAAACATTGAGATGATGATGCAATGTATGGTTGACGGAATAATGGTAAGCGTGTGTGACAAGGAGCGCAATAGCGAACTTTTTCGAAGCGTAATAGCGCGTGGCATACCTTTGGTGTTTTTTGATCGTACGGTTGAAAACCTTGACGTGTCAAAGGTGCGTCTTGACGATGTGGTGATGTCGTTCTTCATGGTAGAACGACTTATACGCAGTGGGTGCAGACGTATCGTATATATTCCTGGTCCTGAGCGCATACGCAATGGCGTAGAACGACGTCGTGGATACAGAGAAGCTCTTGAAAAATATAACATTGCTTATGATTCGGCATTAGTGTTGCCTTCGGCATTGAGCGCTGAGGAAGGTAGCCAAGTAATGCAACAGTTTATCGATCAGGGCACACCTTTCGATGCGGTATTTGGTTTTACTGAGACAGCTCTTTTAGGCGCAAAGAGTGTTATACAAAAAAGCGGATTGCATATTCCTAATGATGTGCGCATTTGTTGTATGTCGGGCACAACACTCTGCACATTTGTCCACCCAACGATAACGGCTGTTGAACAACCTGTTGAACAAATGGCAACAGAAACGTGTAGGTTAATTATGGAGCATATCGCTGATGATGCAAAGAAGGTAGAAGAAGTGGTGCTACGTGGCGAAATAATTGATCGTGAGTCGACGGCAGGCTAATTTTCCCTCCCCCTCCTTAAATCTTATACTTTCTTCCTACTTTTGCTTTCTCTTGGCATATCCCCATCCGTTGCTGCGACTTGTCAGTTCTTTTAGTCGTGATTTCATCTTGGCTTTGGACTTTGGATGCACCGTGAGTTGGCATTTGCTTTGCAATCTTATCCATGGTTAAATGCCTTATATGAAGTTCCTATTCGTTAGGTCAGATGTTTGCCGCCGGCTTCCTTCAGATTTCACCTTACGATGAACACCCTTGCCTTTGGCTATGTATTTCCCGCTATTAGGGCTTGCTCGGGACTTCCACCCGTTAGACAATGCTCATGCCGAGCATACAAAGCGGATGCAATACCGAAGTTGTTCAGTCATTGCATCCGCTTATCAGTAATTATCCTTTTTATCTTTTACCTATTTACTCTTTTACTTTATTACCTTTTTACCCTTTACCACATAGATACCCTTTTGTGGCTCCACATTGCCAAGGAATCGACCGTTAAGGTCATAGTAGTAGCTCTTGGCTGGAGTCTTGATATTAGGAGCGACGATACCAGTTTCTGCCTTTTCAGAAATACGAATCACGCCCATGCCTTGCGTAAGATCTACTCTAATATCGTATGTACCAGGCTTGCCTGTAAATCTCCATGCACCTTCGCCAGGATTATCCGGTACAATAATGTCTTCATTAAGGTTTGCTATGTCACCATCGTTAGCAGGTGAAAGACGTGTAGCATTAACAGTAGCCCAATCAATAGCGAGACGCTTCAAGATTGCGAAATATAAAGAACTTTGTTCTCCCTTGAAAGTTATCTCGCCTTCATAGATACCAGGAACCTCGGTTTTAGAGATGATGTTTGCAGGGATATTACTATGCCACTTACCTGTGCTACCAACCACATACAACTCCTTAGGATAGCCTTGTGTATAATTTGGGTCTTTACCATATATAGTCATGCGTTTGTTTGGCAAGTCTAAAGTAACGCAAGCATAATATGAAGAAGTCCCTGCTGGAAATTCTATTAAGAACTCAGAATCAACACCTTTCTCTACACCTACAGTAAGGTTTGGCTCAACATTGCATGTTGCGGTAGGTGCACCAATACGGTAGTCTTTAATCTCATCCCATCCGTCTGGTGTTGAGGCAAGTGCTGATGATATATAGAATTTATTAGATTCAAAATTTACCCATCCTGTATATACACCTTCTTCATCTTTCCATGTCAACTCAACTCCATCATGGGCACCTTTGTTACCATCAGTACCAAGGAAGTAAACACAGTCTGGATAATCTGGTGCATAGGTTTCATTGAAGAGTTGCATCGTCATATTGCGAAGGTCTACAGTAACTTCGTATGTGCCAGGTTTTGTTATAGAGAAGTAAGAATTATTGTATGCTATATCATTATCACGATTAATGAGCACTCTTCCACCACCTAATTGTTTTGAGTTTTCAGAACTAATGATGCTGAATCTTGTATTAGTAAACTCTATAGTTGCCTTATAAACACCGTCGGTCTCAGTCATAGGAAGCGATTCCTTGCCTATAGTTGGTTCAAAATTTCCCTTACTTCCCAATACATATAGCGAAGAAGGATACGTGCCAAGCATTGTTACGGTCATTGCATTGAAGTCGACACGAAGACGATAAGTACCTTCGCCTGGCACCTGAAACGAAGTTCCCGTTGGGGAAAACATTGCTTCTGGATTATTGTAAGAAAGCAATTGGTCAGCCTTAGCAGGACCATAGCGGTATTCAAGAAGACCATTCCAATCGGCAGACCCTTCTGTTAGTTTTGTTACAATACCAAAGTACTTTGCATTAGGAGCAAACGTCACTTCACCTTCATACACACCATCAATGTCTGTTTTTTGCAATTCGGCACTTGCCTTATTGGTTTGCCAATTGCCATCGTTACCTAAAATGTAGCATTGTGCGCTTGCGGTAACAGTAGCCGTCATTATCATCAATAACGACATTAAAAGTTTGAGTAGGCTTTTCTCCATAAGAACAAAAATTTAAAAGTTAATATTTGAGTTATTAGTAATAATCCTTGTATAGTAGTAGCCCAACAAAAGCTTTTCTTGCTTTAATCTTAAAGAGCGCAAATAGTCTATGTTGCAAAGATAAACCTTTTTTCTATACTTTCCGCATTTTTTCCAATTTATTTTTATTTTTAGCTATAATACGACCACAAACTTTATTTGTGACTATAGAAATAAGTAGTCAACTATAAATATGTCTTCCGGAATTTGAAGTGACGCTTTTCGGAGGCAGCCCCTGCAAAGCATACAATGCATATCAAAATGTTTTACAAATGGTCGTCTGAGAATCGTTTTTTTTCAATCAAGCAGTCTCTTGGTTGTAAATAACGTAATCATGGGATGTTTCAATAAGTCGCTGAATATCAACATATTGTATCTTTAGCCGTTTTAGAGCATCACAAAAACGGCCAAACAGCGTCGCCGT
>ERZ1673741.321-NODE-321-length-59102-cov-13.889817_pt1 | contig 59102 bp, 93 predicted proteins | sample MGYA00580209_ERZ1673741 | MGnify/ENA primary metagenome ERZ1673741 (study PRJEB41218, sample SAMN15661754) | gut metagenome | host: Homo sapiens | place: Canada: London | collected 2015-08-20/2019-03-30 | study: EMG produced TPA metagenomics assembly of... | reverse complement strand
TTCTGCAAGAAATGATATTCTTGCCAAGAGATTTGGCCTTCCTATGGAGGGCTACACGTACTACTTCCCGTATGAGGAGACTATTTGTCATCCGAAACGGTTGTACTATGGGATGCCCTGTGCGATGGGCATCGATGCATCTCAGGGCGACGACTTCTTTGCATTCACATTTCTGTTTCCGCTTAAAGGTATGCAGTTCGGAATTAAGACCAGAAACTATATTTCTAGTCGGACAGTCATGAAGCTAAATCCTGCAATGCGGCAGAAATATGAAGAGTTTATGGAAGAGGGAAGTCTGATTGTTCTGGATGGAACAACGCTTGACCCCATGCAGATTTATGAGGATCTTGATGAGTTTATCATCCAGAATAATTACGATGTTCGTGCCGTTGGCTATGACCCTTATAATTGTAAGGATTTCATTGCTCGCTGGGCCCAAGAGAATGGTCCATTCGGCATTGAGAAAGTCATTCAGGGAAAGAAGACTGAAACCGTTCCTCTTGGTGAACTCAAGAAACTTTCTGAGGATCGAGCGCTATTGTTTGATGAACAGTTGATGACATATTCTATGGGTAACTGTATTACATTGGAAGATGTAAATGGTAACCGTATGCTTTACAAAAAGAGATATGATCAGAAGATTGATGCTGTTGCCGCTATGATGGATGGCTATATTGCATGGAAGTTGAATCGAGATCTCTTTGATTGATTTCCTTAGGAAGGAGGAAACTTATGGCTGTTTATGGTCTTTCTGGACAAGAAGAGCTTTGTCACTACGGTGTTCTTGGTATGAAATGGGGGATTCGTAAGGATCCTCGAAGAGCATACGAGAAAAGTACAAAGAAGCTGAAGCAAATTGGTGAAAGTGTCAGCAAAGCAGACTCCAAGAAGAAGAAATATGCAAACCCTCTGATTCGAACATCTATTAGTGATGCAAAGTATGAGAAGTGGTCTCGTCAGTATGACAAGCGTCGTGCTCGTGGTGAGAAATGGTACTCCTCAATGAAGAGCGAATTTTCTAAGGTCGGTCTTGATGTTGCCAAAGCCAATTCTGCAAAAAACTTTGACGAGTGGTACGAGAAGCATGTGAAATACAAATAATTCAAAATGAGTGCATATCCCTAATAAGGAGGACCCCCGCATGGATCTATCTTTTGGTTCCAGAATTAGGCGTGCGTGGAACGTCTTTAAAAATCGGGACCCGATGACTGATATGTCCTGGCGATTGGGCTATGGGGACTCTCAACGGGCTGACCGAGTGATTCTGTCATCCAACAATGAGAAGACAATCGTGAATGCAATTTACAATCGGATTGCATTGGATGTCGCATCACTGAAATTTCGACATGTTCGCCTTGATGAGAATGAACGATTTAAGGAAGAAATGAGCACTGGTTTGAATGAGGTTCTTAAGACAGAAGCAAACCTAGATCAGAGCGGACGAGCATTTGTTCATGACATGGTTTTGTCCATGATTGATGAAGGTGTTGTTGCCGCAGTTCCTGTCGAAACAACAGATGACCCTGAAGTATCCAGCTCTTATGATATCTTGCAAATGAGAGTTGGTCCAATCGTAGAATGGTATCCACAGCATGTAAAGGTGCGTCTTTACAATAGTGTAACGGGCCAACGCCAGGAATTCACTTTTAGAAAGAGAGATGTGGCGATCCTTGAAAACCCGTTTTATGCAGTAATGAATGCACCAAATTCCACCCTGCAGCGTCTTATTCGAAAGCTTCGTCTTTTGGATGTAATCGATGAACAGGCTGGGTCTGGCAAGTTGGATTTGATTATTCAGCTTCCTTATACGATTCGTAGCGAAGCACGTCAGCAGCAGGCCGAAATTCGTCGAAAGTCTGTCGAGGACCAACTCGCTGGGAATAAACTCGGTATTGCATATATTGACAGCACCGAGAAGGTAATTCAGCTCAATCGCTCTGTTGAGAATAACCTCTTGAAGCAGGTTGAGTATTTAACGAGTATGCTTTATAGCCAGTTAGGTTTCAGCCAGAGCATCCTAGATGGTACAGCTGACGAGCAGACAATGTTGAATTACCAGAATAAGACTGTCGAACCTCTGGCATCCACAATCACTGATGAGTTTAAGCGAAAGTTTTTGACCAAAACTGCCCGGACGCAAGGACAGTCTGTCATGTTCTTTACTGAACCTTTCCGCCTTACTCCTGTCAGCCAGATTGCTGAGATTGCCGATAAGTTCACCAGAAATGAGATTCTTACCAGTAACGAAATCCGCCAGAATATTGGCATTAAACCTTCTGATGACCCAAAGGCTGATGAACTGCGTAACTCGAATCTCAATCAAGAAAAACAGGGAAATGAACCTTCTGGTGGATTTGCAGATCTTTTAAAGAAAGGAGAAAACGCAGATGTATGATTGCGAAGGCTATGTGACTCGATATGGTGTGAAATGCACTGATGGTGTCACAATTAGTCAGGGAGCTTTTGCAGATCAAAATGGCGATAGAGTTCCGGTGGTGTGGATGCATATCCATGATGATGTCGAAGCTGTCCTTGGCCATGCTGACCTGGAAGCACGTGATGATGGTGTCTATGGAAAGATTTCTTTCAATGGCACTGAGGCTGGTGTCGCCGCAAAGGAACTTGTAAGCCATGGAGATGTAAGCGCATTCTCCATTCATGCGAATCATCTAACCAGAAACAAGTTTACAAATGTTATCTCTCATGGCAACATTAAGGAAGTAAGCCTTGTTCTGGCTGGAGCGAACCCCAAGGCGTACATCGAAAAGTTGAATCTCACCCATAGTGATGATGCCGATGCCGATTTCGATGATGCAAATATTTTCACAGCTGATGGTATTACTCTTGCCCATGCTGATGAGGAAAAGAAGGAGGACCCCGAAGTGAAGGACGAAGATCTGAAGCACGAGGACCAGAAGAAAGAAGAGAACCCCGAAGGTAATGAGAAGACCGTGAAGGATGTTCTCGATACCTTGAATGAAGAGCAGCAGGCCGCCGTTGCCTATATCATTGGCAAAGCTCTTGAAGAAAAGGGCGGCAGCGTTGAACATAATGACGATGACGATGAGGAGGATAATCCCGATATGAAGCACAATGTCTTTGATCCCGAGAATGCCGCGGCTCCCACTCTGAGCCACGACGATATGCAGAAGATCCTGAAGGATGCCAAGCGTCTGGGTTCTTTGAAGCAGGCTGTTCTGGAGCACTGTGAAGCTGGTGGCGATGATGCTGAGGCTCTGGAGGATGTTATCCAGCATGCCGACAATGATTATGGTGTGACCAATGTCGGTTATCTATTCCCCGATGCTCGCAAGATGACCAATGAGCCTATCTTTATCCAGCGCGATCAGACCTGGGTTTCTCAGGTTATGAGCAAGGTTCATCGCACTCCCTTCTCTCGCATTAAGTCCATCTTTGCTGACATCACTGAGGATGAGGCTCGTGCAAAGGGCTATATCAAGGGCAAGCTGAAGAAGGAAGAGGTCTTTTCTCTGCTGAAGCGCACCACCACCCCCACCACTGTCTACAAGAAGCAGAAGATGGACCGCGATGACCAGCTCGATATTACCGACTTCAACGTTGTTGCCTGGCTGAAGTCTGAGATGCGGATGATGCTGAATGAGGAACTGGCTCGCGCTTTCCTGATCGGCGATGGTCGTCTGGCTTCTAGCGATGACAAGATCAATGAGCAGAACATTCGTCCTGTCTGGACCGATTCTGAGCTGTTCACTGTAAAGTATCCCGTAAATGCTGGCACTAGTGATGCCGAGCATGCCAAGAACTTCATCAAGGCAGTCGTGAAGTCTCGCAAACTGTATAAGGGCTCTGGCAACCCCGATCTGTATACCACCGAGGATATGCTGACCGAGATGCTGATACTGGAGGACACTACCGGCCGCGTGATCTATGACACCGTTGAGAAGCTGCGCACCGCCCTGCGTGTGAACAGCATCGTGACGATTGAGTCTATGGTTGGCTTGACCCGCAGTGATGATGCCGGCAAGACTCAGGCTCTGGATGCTCTGCTGGTCAACCTGAATGACTACAACGTCGGCGCCGATAAGGGTGGCGAGGTCAACATGTTCGATGACTTCGACATCGACTACAACCAGTATAAGTATCTGATGGAGACTCGTTGCTCTGGCGCTCTGACTCGTCCCTACGCCGCCATCGCTTTCGAGGTCCAGAAGGACTAATCTGAGATAGCAGAAAGGAGAACTTACTATGGACATGATTTTTAAGGATGCGAAGGACAAGAATGTCGCTAAGGTGATCATTTATGTTGCTTCTAGCAAGGCCTACGTTGACGCTGCTCACAAGACTCAGATGACGACCTCTCAGCTGAAGGACGCTTTCCTGAAGGGCGCTGTTCTGGAAATCGAGAACGGCTATGCTGTTCCTCTGTTCTACACCGAGACTGCTAAGGTCGGCACTGTTAGCGGCGTGAGCGCCATGACTGCTAGCGCTAACACCCTGGTGACTGCCGCGGCTAAGGCCGACTGATCAAAAAATCAAAATGGCAAAGTTTTATGGCGCAATCGGTTTTGTTGTGCCGATGGAAACTACCCCGGATGTTTATACGGAGACTCCGGTAGCTCGTTACTACATGGGTGACGTTATCCGAAATGTGAAAAAAGCAACTTCTGGCGAAGGCATTAATGATGACATTGATATCAATAACCAGGTTAGCATTGTGGCTGATCCGTTTGCTTTTGCGCACTTCTTTGCCATGAGATATGTTGAATGGATGGGGGCGTATTGGAATGTTCAATCTGTTGAAGTCCAATACCCCCGTCTAATCATCTCGATCGGAGGTGTGTATAATGGCGAAATCGCGTCAACAACTATCTGAGATCTTGAATAAGATCATGGGGGTTTCGAAACGCGTATATTTTCAGCCTCCGGCCACAATTAAAATGTCATACCCATGTATTATCTACAAATTTGACGACATTGATACAACATTTGCAGATAATAATCCGTATTCACTTACGAAGAAGTACGTGGTAATGGTTGTAACAAAAGATCCTGATTCTGATCTTCCTATGAAGATTGCACAGCTCCCCATGTGTACAATGAATCGGGCTTATCCGTCCGATAACCTATATCACTATGTCTTTGATCTTTATTTCTAAGGAGGAACAATCCTATGGCTAGACTCGAATGGGATAAAACTGGCGAGCACCTCTATGAGACTGGTGTAGACCATGGTGTCCTGTATTTCCCCGATCAGACTGGCGCCTATAAGAATGGCGTTGCTTGGAATGGCCTGATTTCCGTTTCTGAATCCCCCTCTGGCGCTGAGGCTACCGGCCAGTATGCCGATAACATCAAGTATCTGAACCTGATCTCCGCCGAGGAGTTCGGTGCAACTATCGAAGCCTATACTTATCCCGAGGAGTTTGAGGCTTGCAATGGCAATAAGGAGCTCGTCGATAGTACCGGCGTCTATGTCGGTCAGCAGTCCCGCTCCGTCTTTGGCTTCTGCTATCGTACCATGATTGGTAACGACACTGATGGCCAGGATCATGGTTATAAGCTGCATCTGGTGTATGGTTGCCAGGTGTCTCCCTCTGAGAAGGCTTATCAGACCATCAATGACTCCCCCGAGGCTCTGACCTTCAGCTGGGAACTGTCCACTACTCCTGTCAACGTGACTGGCAAGAAGCCTACTGCCCTGCTGGTGATCGACTCTACCAAGATCGATAGCACTAAGCTGGCCAAGATTGAGGCTAAGCTGTACGGCGATGAGACTTCTACTGGTGCAGTCCTGCCCACTCCTGATGAGATCGCTGAGATCCTGAACGCGACCTAATTATCTTGAGGGGCTAGGAATGGTTATCCTGGCCCCTCTTAAAAAAATCAAAATGAATAAAAAGGAGAAAGATCTATGATTAAGCAGCATGTTTCTTATGAGGACTACGATGGTAATAAGGTTGAGAAGGACCTGTGGTTTCATCTGAATAAGTCCGATCTTGCCAAGATGAGCCTTGGCTTTGATAATGGGCTGATTGACGGCCTTACTGAACTCCAGCAGAAGGGCGATAAGAAAGCTGTCGCTGAGTTCATCGATAACCTGCTCGTGAATGCCTATGGTGTTCGCAAGCCTGGTACAGATGTCTTCTTGAAGACTCCTGAAATTCGTGAGGAATTCCAGTATTCTCTTGCCCACGATGAAATCTTGATGATGCTTCTAGGTGGAGAAGATGACGAGATTATCAACTTCATTGTTGGTATTATGCCCGGCATGAAAGCTGACGATCGTGCACGCGTGATCGCTGAGGTAAAGAGCGCTCAGGAAGCTAAGAAGCTCCCCGAGTCTGTTGAGGCAAGCGAGAATGCTTAAGCTGGTCGTTCCGGCGACCGAAGTTTATGATGAAGAGCTCGAGAAGTTTCGGACATATCCGGAGAAAGTACTTATGCTCGAGCATAGTCTTGTCTCAATTTCAAAATGGGAATCCAAATGGTGCAAACCATACTTAAATACAACGTTAACGCCAGAAGAATCGCGCGATTATGTGAGATGTATGACATTAACCCAGAATGTTCCAGATGAAATTTATGAGAGATTGAGTCCGCAAAACATTCGAGACATTGATGCTTACATTTCAGCACCAATGACAGCAACCACAATTACGCATCATGATACTAAAAAGAAACCAGTATTTGGAAAGGGACAAACAGTTACATCTGAGGTAATTTATGGATGGATGATTGCTTTTCAAATCCCTGTCGAGTTCCAAAAGTGGCATTTAAATCGTCTTATGATGTTGATTGAGGTTTGCAATGAGCAGCAGAATCCGAAGAAGAAATCTAAGAAGGAAACTGCTCGAGACTATGCTAAGTTGAATGCTGAGCGTAGAAGAAAACTAGGAACGAAAGGATGAAATCCGTGGCTATTTACAAATCGATTCCGGTCAGTAGATGTCGGATTCGTCTCTTTGATAATCGCAAAACTAAATATAGTCTTGCTAAGATGTGGCAACTTTATGGTGGCTCTAATGTCACTATCATGAATGGACCATTCTTTAATATGCAGACGCGAAACCCATTGACCCACACCAAGATTGGTGGCAATGTGATCTATAAACCTAAGTATGGCGAGTTTGGCATCCATTGGGTTAAAAATGGGCAACCCGAATGGGGAGTTCTCCCCCAGACTGGAGCTGACTCATATTTCACGAATACTGTGGTCATTCCAAATGGCCAGAAACGAGCCAATCTTAGCTCTCATGTAGATGCCGATGGAACCAAAGCAAAACCTCGCCTGACTAGTCGCCCAGCTTTCGGATTCGATAAGAAAGGCAATTTTGTTTTTGGCATCGAACGGAATATCAGCCTTTGGGCATTCCAGGATTTGCTTTACAAGAAAGGCTGGCAGTGGGCACTTGTTGGAGATGGCGGGGCTTCGACTGCATTCAAAGACTCTACGCATACAATCAAGCCAGCTCGGACCATCGCAATTTATGTAATTATTACCGAACTTGCTAGCACCGAGTCAGATGAACCGAAAGGAGGAAAACCTATGATTCCGATCTATTCCTATAGCTTGAAGAAGGACGGCACAAAAGCACTTTCTGCGAACTTTAAGGTAAAAGAGTTCGCCTGTAAAGATGGTTCTGATACAATTTTTGTAGCTCCTGCATTGGTTAAACTCCTGCAGGAAGCTCGTGAATATTTCAAGAAGCCAATTATTATTTCTTCTGGCTATCGAACTGAAATCTACAATGCCAAAATTGGCGGAGCAACTTACAGCCAGCATAAATATGGAACCGCTGCCGATGTTAAGATTACTGGTGTAGCACCTAAAACTGTCTATGCCTGGTTTGATAAGAAGCTTGGAAACTCTGGCGGTGTAGGTCTGTATACCACTTTCACTCATGTAGATGTGCGTGAAGTAAAAGCTCGCTGGAGCGAAACCTAAGAGAGGAGGACCTGGGGTGATAGAAATTCGTACAAAAGGCAATTTCAATAATACTGAGAAGTATCTGAAGGGTCTGGCGTCCAAAGACTATCGCCCCATCCTCGATACATATGCAAGACGTGGACTTGAAGCTTTGATTCGTGCAACTCCTGTTGACTCAGGCATTACTGCTGAGTCCTGGGGTTATAAAATTCAAAATGATTCACAGGGCATTTCAATTGAATGGTATAATACCAATACAATCGATGGCTACGCATTTGGCGGCAAAGGAACCCCTGTGATCATCCTCCTCCAGTATGGGCATGCAACTGGCACTGGCGGATATGTCGAGGGCTATGACATCATTAACCCAGCCATTCGGCCGATATTCGATGAACTCTCTAAGGAACTGTGGGAGGAGGTTAGAAGATAATGTCTACAACAGTTGACAATCGCGTTGTACAAATGCGATTTGATAATGAAGAGTTTGAAAAGAAAGCAAGCAAAAGTTTATCTACTCTAGATCGACTTAAGAATGCTTTAAAGTTTTCAGGCGCTTCTAAAAATCTTGACAAAGTAAATGAATCTTTCAAAGAGGTAGATGCAAATCCCCTTTTGAAAGCTATTGAGGGAATTAATGGCGGATTTACAACTATGGTAGCAAAAGCTACACTTGTAAATCGTGCTACCAACGCCCTCATTGATACAACAAAGCGTTTTGTCAGCAGCATGACACTCGACCAGGTTAATGCTGGTTGGGATAAGTATGCCGAAAAGACAAGCGCTGTTCAGACCATTATGGCAGCGACATCTAAGAACTTCAAGGATACTGGAGCCCAGATGAGCTACGTTAATAGCCAGTTGGAAAAGTTAAATTGGTTTACTGATGAAACCTCTTATAACTTTACTGAAATGGTTAGCAACATTGGTAAGTTTACTTCCAATGGTATTAAACTCGATAAATCTGTCACGGCTATGCAAGGTATTGCTACTTGGGCTGCTCGTTCTGGTGCCAATGCTAATGAAGCTAGTCGTGCTATGTATAACCTTTCGCAAGCATTGTCGACTGGTGCAGTCAAGTTGATTGACTGGAAATCTATCGAGAATGCAAACATGGCTACCGCTGAATTCAAAGAAAATGCAATTGAAGCGGCTGTTGCGCTTGGAAAGCTTAAGAAAAAGGGTGACGGAACTTACGTCACAATGAAGAACAATGCTGTTAGTGTTCAGAATTTCAACAATGCACTTTCTGATGCATGGTTTACATCGGATGTTTTGCTGAATGTTTTGGATCGTTATGGCGGATTTACAAATAAGCTTTATGAGGTAGCTTCTGCTACAGATTTAACTGCTACACAATTACTTTCGGCCGTAGATAAATATGCAGAAGGAACACTTGATCTTCAGGCTTATGCTAGTATGACTGGCGTTGATGTTGATGAACTTCGTGGATATCTGGACGAATTGAGTTCTTCTACTTATGAACTTGGTCGGAAGTCTTTCCAGTCTGCACAGGAAGCTAAGACATTTGCAGAAGCTATTTCTGCAACATCCGATGCCGTATCTACTGGCTGGATGAAAACCTTCGAGTTGATATTTGGCGATTATGAAGAAGCTAAAAAGCTTTGGACAAACCTCGCCAATATTCTTTACGAAGTCTTTGCTGCATCTGGTGATGTTCGCAATGAGTTGTTTGAAGGCTGGCGCGAAGGTGGCGGTCGGAAAACCATGCTTGAAGGCATTAATGAAATGATGGAGGCCATCCTTCGTGTCATTAAACCTTTCAAGGATGCATTTCGGGATATTTTTCCTGCTAAAACAAGCCAGGATCTTTTGAACTTTACGAACGGGTTTAAGAATCTGATGAAAGCTATGCAATTGAACTCTCGTCAGATGACAAATCTTCGCAGAGCTGCTCGCGGTGTGTTTTCAGTGTTCGATATTCTTTTTAGCACGCTCAAGCAACTTGGAAATGCTATTAAGAATCTAGTTGCTCCAGAATTGAGTAGTTTTGGAGATTTGGTTCTTGAAATAGTTGGCGCCATTGGTGATTTGCTTTATGGATTTAGGAACATGGTCCTATCAGGAGAGAAACTCAATGCTGGCTTTAAAAAGATTGGTTCTGGTGCTAAGAAGCTTATTGAGATTCTTAAGAATCTTTTTATTCAATTTAAGAATAGCAAGATTGGACAAACAGCATTTAAACTTTTGGTAACTACTATTGAGTCAGCCGCTCAGGCAGCTTCAAAACTCTTCAATTATATTTTTGAAACAGTTTCCAAAATAAAAGGAATAGACAAATTAACATTTCCTAATCTGATCGGAATTTTTAGTCAAATCGGAAAAGACACATGGGGCTGGCTTAAAGGACTTACAACTAGCATTACTGATACCAATGGTCTCCTTGAGAATTTTAAGTCTACTGTTGAGAATGTTTGCGATAAAACTGGTGCAAGTTTTGACAATCTAACTCGACGAATCTCCATTGTGTTTAATACACTTAGGGGATGGCTTAAAGATGTTCCTTGGAGAGCACTTTTAAGTATTGCTTTTGGCTTCGGAATCATTGCATCAATAAATAATTTCACAAAGACAATGACCCAATTTGCTACAGCGATTGGGAACCTTACTAGTGGCTTTGCTGGTCTTGTGACGGGTGTCAATAAAGTTATGACATCTATTGCTGGCATGTTTGATGCTGTTAAGAATTCTATAAATGCACCAACTTATTTAAGGATAGCAAAAGCGATTGCTATCTTGGCTGGTTCTTTAGCTGTGCTTGCTATGCTGCCAACTGATAAACTTCAAAATGCAGCAGTTATGTTGACTGCTACTATGGTGGCATTCGCTATATTTGTTAAGGCTTTGACAGTTATGCCAACTTTGGCAGCTACTGGTGCAGCCGCTGCTGGTATCTTAGCAAAAGTTGTTGCTGCTTTAGCTGCAAGTCTGCTAATTCTCGCTGCAGCATTTAAGATGCTCGAAGAAACAGACCCAAATGTCTTAATGGATAATGTCCTAGCTGTTTCTGTACTTGTTGGTACACTTGCAACAGCCGCAACTTTGATGACCAATAAGATAGGGCTTCTGACCGCTGCAACTGGCAATACTGGCGTACTGAATAGTGCCGCTGCGAATATTTTGGCGATGTCCGCTTCAGTATACATTATTGCGAAAGCACTTAAGAATATCTCTGATATTTCTTTTAGGGATATCAACTCTGCTATAAATGCTCTAGTATTGGCGACTGGATCTGTGATAGCATTGTCGGTTGCTCTTAGTAAGTTGAAAGGAACCACTCAACTAAAAAGCGCTGGTGCAATTCTTACGACAGTACTTGCATTGTCTGCCGTGCTGAAACTTATTCAGAAACTTGAAAACTATGATATAGACGATATCTGGGGCATAATTAAGAAACTTGGGCTGATGATCGTTGCTTTGGCTGCAGTATTTGCAGCAACAAATCTTGCAGGTACTAATGCTGCTAAAGCCGGCGCAATGATGGCTGGTTTAGGATTAGGACTTTATGCTATTATGGCTGCCATTGCTCTGCTTGGTAATTTCAAGACCAAAACTTTGGTAAAAGGTATTACTGCAGTAGGGTTTTTGTCTTTATTTATGGGGGCTTTAATCGCTTTTAGTAAACTGGCTGGTAAAGAAGCACATAAAGTTTCTTTAACACTCCTAGCAGCCGCAGCGGCTATTGGTATTCTTGCTGTTATTGGTGGTATTGTTGGGTATCTTGATACTGGCGCCATGTTCAAGGGGCTCGCCTATGTTGCTGGTCTTTCTGCAATCTTTATTGCAATGATTGAGGCTACTGCCAAGGCAAAAGACATGAGCAAGAGCATCACAACAATGACAATCGCTGCGGTTGCACTTGGCACAATGGTCGCTGCACTAAGCATTGCTATGAAAGATAGCCCTGAAACACTTAAAGTGGCAGCTCAGAGTCTTGCAATGCTTCTTGCGGCATTTGGTGCCATGAGTGCTCTTTCTGCAAAAGCTCAAGTTAGCATTAAGTCAATTGGCATTCTAACCTTAGCTGTTGGTGGACTCGCTACGATTCTTGGATTACTTGTTACTTTGGCACCAAATCTGGACCAAGCAATAGAAGCTGCTACTGGTGTTACTACACTGGCAATTGGATTGTCGGTTATGGCAGTTGCATTGTCGAGTTCAGCTGTAGGCTTAATTGCACTAGGTTCTGGCGGAGTAGCATCCCTTTCCGGTATTGGTATTGTTCTAGTAGCTCTTATCGGAGTATGCACAACACTCGGGGTCATCCTTGCTATTATTAATGGTCTAGATGTTCCTGATGATCTCCCGCAGAAATGCCTGACGATTTCTCAGGCACTTGGAAACCTTATTGCAGGTTTTGTTGCTGGCGGTATTGGCACCTCGATTACGATTCTCGGCGAATCTATCAAGGCGTTTAATGATTCCATGTCTGGTGTAAAGTTTGACCAAGTTAGTTCTGGTGTTAAAGCAATAATTGAATTTGCTGCCGGGTTAGGCATGTTGGCAGCTGTTGGATTCTTCGAATTCTTTGTTGGTGCACCGGATCTTGAAGAATTCAAAATGCAATGCGGATTGCTCGGCCAGTCCCTTACGGCATATAGCCAGGGGCTTCTCGGATGTGATGTTGATGCTATTATCAACTCCCTGCCCGCTGTAAACGCCCTCGTTGAAATTGCAAATACTATTCCGAAACAGGGTGGCCTCTTTAATCTTTTTACTGGAACTCAGAATCTTGCTGGTTTCGGTCTCCAGTTAGTATTGTTCGGAGCCGCTCTGACCGGATATTCCCTGGCAGTTAAACTTTGCGACATCAATGCTATTGCGGCATCTTTGCCTGGTACACAAGCTTTGGTGCAGATTGCAAACGCAATTCCTGATTGGAGTATTTTTGGGTTTTTCTTTGGAACAAAAGACCTTATGCTCTTTGGCACCCAGTTGGTTGCCTTTGGCGATGCCATGGCTTCTTATGCCTGGAGTGTTAGCGGTGTAGATTTCGGAGCAATTAGCCAGTCCATTATTGGAGCGCGTGCCCTCGTTGAGATTGCGAACTCCCTGCCTGACGATAGCATTCTTGCACGATTTGTTGGCAAACAAAACCTTAACAACTTTGGCGAAACAGTTGCTAAGTTCGGTGGGCATATCGCTAAGTATTATCAGAATCTTAGCGGTATTGCAGTCGATAATATAGCAACAGGCAGCATTATAGCAGATTTGCATCGCCTGATCGAATTCTTGCCAGAAGTACAAGCAGTCGGTATCAAAACTCTGACTGAGTTTAGTTCTGAGATTGCGAACTTTGGTTGGAATCTGTGGCAGTTCTTCTCTTATACTTCTCAAGTTCAAGACCCGACGCCGCTCGATGTACTTTGCCAGAATGTTGTGCAATCTATCGCTGCTCTTCGTGAGTATATTGGTCAGTTCCGTCAGGCAGGCCAAGATTGTGTTGCTGGATTCTTGAAAGGTGTTGCTGGTAATGAATCTCTTGAGGCCGTTAGGACGAGCGGCGCCAATCTCGGTAATACATTTCTGAATGGCTTCCGAGACACAACTGGTTGGCACTCTCCTTGGTCCACCATGGTCGACGCTGGTAAAGATTCTGCACTTGGGCTTCTTCTTGGTGTTCAAAAGAGCAAAGCATATGAAGCTGGTGAAGATCTGTCTCAAACCATGCTTGATGGATTCAACGATCTTATAGGTCGTCATTCTGAGCCGGATGAGTATATTGCTGCTGCTGAAGATGCCGGCGATGCACTCTCGACTGGATCTAAAAATGCTGAGAGTACTGCCAGTAAGGCTGGCAAAAATCTTGCTGGTAAATTCCTTTCTGGAACTGGCGAGAAATTCAAAAAAGATGCCCCAACAGTCTTTGGCAAAATTAAGGATTTTATTTCGAGTAAAAAAGACGAATATGCTGGTGTTGATAAGAATGGCGGACTTCTTGGTATTCTTGGCCTCGGCTTCGATACAAGTGAGACAAAGAGTTCTAATACAACCGTTTCTGCACTATCTAGCACCATCAGCAATACTGTTGCTGCAGCTACTTCTGGATCATCTGGCTCGCTTAAAGCATCTGGCACAAAGGCTGCTAACACTTTCATGACCGCTTTTGAAAATAAGCTTTCTGATCTTGATCTAGATCTTTCCACAATTGATCTTGAACAGGAACTTTGGGAAGCAACAATTGGTCAGAAAGCTACTGATCAGGAGAAACAGGCTAGAGAGACTGAAGTTCTTACTGAGAAGATCAAAATTCAAAATGATAAAGTTGATCAGGCAAATCAGAAGTACGAATACACTGTTAAGAAATTCGGTAAGACAAGCGAAGATGCGAAAAAGGCCTATCAAGAGCTTCTGCAGGAACAGATTGACCTTGCAAATCTAATGAATAGCATCAACAAGACTCGTGACACTGCTGTCGACAACTCCACAGATTCTATGGTGGCTTATGCACAGTATATTGCTGAGTCTAAGGATGATCTTCTGAAACTTGGCTTTACAATGGAACAGATTTCTGCGGCGGCTTCTGAGCATACTGGCTATAATCTGCAGAATACAACTCAGAATATGACAGCTTCTGTAACTAGTGCTGTAACTACGGCTATGAGCACAGTTCAGTCTACTTATGCTGCTAATGCAGAATCTACTCTCGGTGCATTGACAAGCAATTTTGCAAGCTATGGTGCTAAGTATTCGACTGCTGTTGGTAATGGCATGATGACTACTACTTCTGCAGTAACAGAAGGTGCCAAGGCTGTTGCAACAGCTGCTAAGTCTACCATTTCGGGCGACTATAGTCAGTGGTATAGTCTTGGCCAGATGTGCGCTGAAGGCTTTAAACGGGGTATCCTCTCGAAGTCTACAGAAATTGCAGATGCCGCTGCTGCAGTTGCCAATGCAGCATTCTCTGCCGTTCAGGTTGCGATCGATTCACATTCTCCTTCCAAGAAGTTCATGTGGCTTGGCGAAATGGCTGGACTTGGCATGTCTATTGGTTTCCAGAATATGGAGAAGGACGTCGCCCATTCGGCTACTCGAGTGGCTGATGAGACCATCAATGCTGCTCGAGATACCATTACGCAACTCGCAGATCTGATCGACACCAATCCGACGCTTCATCCGCAGATTGCACCCGTTGTCGATTTGACACAGGTTCGTTCCGGGTTTAATAAACTTGGCTCGATGAAGACACCGGTCATTAGTACTTATGTTACTGGTGCCCGTGTGAATGCTGTTGCAAGTTCTTTGAGCTCTCATGAGAATGGCATGAAGCAGCCGGTCCCGCAGAATAATCAAAATGGACCTCAGGTGGTTGAATTCGTGCAGAATAACTATTCTCCGAAATCTCTTAGTCGCTCTGAGATCTATCGCAATACTAACAATCAGTTTACCACTTTCAAGGAGGCGATTTCTAAGGTATGATTAAGTCCATCACGGTTACCAATCCGAAGGGCGAATCTCTTGAGCTAGATCTCTTTCATCCTGAAAAATCGGGGCTGATTGTTAAGAGTATTACTGGCCTGGGACCCCCGAAAGCTAATATTAATTCAACGGATCTGGCCACGGCGGATGGGGCTCTTTACTCCTCCGCACGGGCCAGCACCCGTAATATTGTCTTTAATCTTCAGTTCATGTTTGCACCGACAATTGAAGATGCACGACAAAAAACCTATAAGTACTTTCCTCTAAAAAAGCAAGTCACGATTCGTGTTGAGACTGACAACCGTTCCTTAGAAATAAAGGGCTATGTGGAATCTAACACACCGGATATCTTCTCTCGAGAGGAAAGCACACAGATTTCAATTCTCTGTCTTGATCCATTTTTCTATGATCCTTACCCAAGTGTAACCCAGTTTGCAACAGTGACACCGAATTTCGAGTTTCCTTGGTCCAATGAGTCCTTAGAAGAGGATTTTATTGAGTTCGGTATTATCAATTTAGATACAAGATCAGTTCTTGATTATCATGGCGATGTCGACACCGGAGTTCTCATTACAATTCATTCTCTTGGAAAAGTAATTGGACCAATTATTGTGTATAATGTTGAGACGCATGAGTCTATTCAGATCAATCTGGATCGTATCAAGGCGTTGATCGGACGAGAATATTCGAATGGTGATGACATCATCATCTCAACAGTGAGCGGCGATAAGTATGTACAGATTTTGCATGACGGCAAGTATACAAATGCAATTTCTGCTATTGAGAAGCTTGCTGACTGGTTCCAGATCTCGGTTGGAAAAAACATCTTTAATTTTACAGTAAAAGAAGGTATTTCCAATATTGCAATGACATTCTCTTATCGAAATGCTTATGGAGGTATCTAATTATGGAATTCATGGTCTTGGATAAGAACTATGACGGTATCGCCATGATTGATACATTCACATCGGCCATTTGGACAGTTCGCTATGATGAAGCTGGTGATTTCGAGATTTATACACCGGTTCGACTTGACTATGTTCAGGCTATGCAAATCGGAAATTATCTTTGGAATCGAGACAGCGATCGATTGATGGTCATTGAGACTGTCGAGATCGAGACAGATGCTGAGGAAGGCCCACAGTTAATTGTGACTGGAAGGAGCCTTGAAAGTATTTTGGATCGGCGCATTGTCACAAGTTCTCAAAATTTTTCTGGAAATTTGCAGAGTGTACTCTTTGCAATCATTCAAAATGAGATCATTTCTTCTGATGGAGTAAGACGAATTCCTGGGTTTTCTTTAAAGACTAGCTCGGATTCTCGGATTACCAACATCTTGATTTCAGAATTAAGTATTCGTGGCGAAAACGTCTATGATATAGTCTGTAGACTTTGCCAAGCGAACAAAATTGGCTGGCGAGTTCTTCCCAGAGGTGCTGGCGGCTTCGAGTTCGAACTTTATGTTGGCGCCGACCGATCTTATGCACAGTCTGTAAATCCTTATGTCACATTTTCTCCATCTTTTGAAAACCTTTTGAATTCGAACTACATTAAATCTTTTAAGTCCTATAAGAATAGCATTTATGCTGTTGGAACTTATCAGAAAGAAGTTGTTCTCCAAAATAAGTATAAAGATGATAATGGTGAATGGGTGGTTGAGGAGCAGACGACTTATGAGGAAGCTGAGGTCATTACTTGGCAATATTCGGAAACGGCAACGCCGAGCGGACTTGCTCGAAGAGAGATGTTTATCGACAATGGTGGTGTGAATGATGGCGAGCAAGGTGGCGAATATGCTACTTGGAACGCTGTCAATAAAGAAAAAGCCATTGCAGAACTTGGCGAGCATCAAACAACTACCGCTTTCGAAGGAGAATTGGAAGCAACCCGGCAGTATATCTATGGTGAAGATTTTAGCATAGGTGATATTGTCCAAGTTGAAAATGAATTTGGAATTACTGGTACTGTCTACATTTCTGAGATTGTATTTTCTCAGGATGCAAATGGTATCACGATTACTCCTACTTTTACGTCCACAGAGGACGAAACTATTGAGTAAAGGAGGTTCTTTATGGCTGTAACATATGGCTTTTATAACTCGCTAAATAAGGATCGAGTTTACAATGCTGAGCAAATGAGTTCCATATTTAATGGGATTATTACAGATGGCGTGTTTGCATCTATTGGTGGATCTTTAATGCCGATTGCGGGAACCGGGATGCAGATCATTGTGAAGACTGGTAAATGCTGGTTTAATAGCACTTGGACACTGAATGACGCTCTGCTTCCTCTAGATATTTCTGCGGCAGATGTGAGCCTCACTCGAATCGACGCTATTGTCGTAGAGATTAACTCCGCAGTTAATACACGTGCAAATACCATCAAGGTGGCCAAGGGCACTCCCTCAGCTAATCCTGCAAAACCCGCATTGGCAAATACGGAAACTCTGCATCAGTATGCACTTGGCTATGTAACTGTAGGTGCTGGTGTTACTAGTATCACTGCTGACAAGATCGAGGTAAATGTTGGTAAGACAACTTGTCCATTTATTACCTCTGTTCTTCAGCAGACGAATATTGATGATCTGTTCAATCAGTGGGATGCAGAATTCAGCGCGTGGTTTGCAAATGTTCAGTCTCAGCTTTCTGGTGATATTGCTGCAAATCTTCAGAGGCAGATTAATGAGAATTATGCAAATACATTAAAGCCCGCTACCGCAGCCATGTTTGGCCTTGGGGCCAACGCCGTGCCGGATGATGTCTTCTCGTGGCTTGGGAAATATAACCAGCATTGGTGGGCGAAACGAGATGCGGGATATATTGCCAATCGCAGTGAGCTTTCAAAATCTGTTGAAGTAGTAGTTGGTTACGGAGGCAGCGGACGCGATTTGCAGATTGCAAAAGATATAACTGTAGATCCGGTTACCGGCGAAGTATCGCTTGTAAACCCCACTATCTATCGCATTGATCCATTTACCAAATATTCTGGCGGAGTGACTGCGGCTAAGAATCTCGCTGCTAAATCACCGTGCTATCTGAAAAATACAAGCGGTGAGCCAGAGTCGGTTTTCTTCCTGCCTTCCGGATCAACTGGGGGAGACGCTGGCCGGCCGACCATTTATTGGGATGGTGATGCAGAGCGCATAATTTTGACTACGGACGCTAATATACTACCCCTGCGCGTATCCCCTGTCCGCAAGTATGGTGCATATAGCTATATTCAGACGCCGACTCAAGGCACGTATCAAAACGGGATTCAAGGGAGAACTGAATATCGATATCTTGGAAGGCCATTTGAAAACTTACCAACAACTTCAAGGATTGCTTTCGGCTCGTATATTGGGACCGGTGAATACGGGATAGATCATCCTAATCAGCTCCAATTTGATTTTTGGCCAATTGTTGTGATTATTTCTGAAAATGGTGGACGAGATCAATCTTTTTTCATATACCCACAAAAATACGGTAATGACCCTGGCGACCAAATGAACTATAGATATCATATAATTGTTGATTGGGTTAATAACTCACTATATTGGCATGCCGAAGGTGAAAAACTAGACGCGAGTAAACAACTAAACCGTATCGGCGAAGAATATCGTTATGTGGCAATTGGGTGAGGTGACTATGGTAATCATTGAGATCAAGGCGCTTGAAAACGGAGCGCATCGAAACCAAACAGTGATGGGGTCCGTTCCGCCTCCAGACGGCTGGGCGGTGATTCCCGAAGATATGGAGATTCCGGAGACTTTTCCCTTTGTTAACATAGACGCCGCGGACGGCGTGGTGACCGCAATGACAGCGGGAACCGTCCCTGATCCAGAGCCTGCGCCGGATCCTGAGCTGACAGTGTATGAGCGGGTATCAAAGCTGGAAACCGAGAACGGCAAACTGAAAAGTCAGATCCAGATGCAGGCACAGCAGCAGGAATTTCTGGAAAACTGCCTGCTGGAGATGGGCGATATTGTTTACGCGTGAGTTTTGGGCTGAGCTGGCCCTTAACCTATATTTTTACTTATTGAAAGGAGATCAAGAAATGATGGCTATGTTGTATGCGAGCAAGATCTGTATGGAGGCAAAAAATCCCAAGACCGAAAAACCGTGGGAATTTGCGGACGTACCGCCAAAGCTGAAGCAGCAGGTGGCGGACATCCTCGTCAACGAGTGCGGCCTGCCGTATCTGGTGCCTGCCGAGTACGGCGGCACGGCTAGCAATGGGGTGTAAATTATCTTCTTCGGAGGGCCCTCTTTAAAAAATCAAAATGAGTGAAATGGAGGTATATTTCGATGATTAAACTCACGAATCTTACTGCTCAGACGGCACTACAATGCTACGAAGTCCGATTCCGATCGCATGGAAATGTCCACAAGTGCAAAAATGCACATTGGGGAGACAATTGCCACACTACGTGATATGTGGCATGATGCCGACCCCGACCTGAGGGAGAAGATGAAGAAAGATTTCTCCGCTTTACTTCAGGAAATGAACTAACGACCAAGTCATGAATAGCTTCTTGATGAATGGATACCTATGGCATATTAAGCGAGTTCCTTATACAAGTCCGATGCTGATTGAGAAGACAGGTACGCGAACCGTCGCTACAACTGACCCAATACGTCGAACTATATATTTGCTTGATACGCTAGATGGTAACTTTCTCAATACAGTGCTATTGCATGAACTTGGCCATGTTGTCATGTTTAGCTACGGGCTGCTCGATGATATTCACCGGGCAGTCCCGCGGCATCTTTGGATTGATGCTGAGGAGTGGGTTTGTAATTTTATTGCAGACTATGGGCTTCAGATCTTCCAGATAGCAAACACTGTATTGGGTGAAGAGGCCTGGCAATTCATTCCTTATGAACTGGAGCGACTGGTTGGATGAGGAGTGTCTCTTAAAACTATGAATCCCTATCTTCAGATGTTTTTTACAATTTTGGCGTCCGTACTCGCTTCTAGTGGGTTCTGGGCTCTCATCCAGCATCGTTACGAACGAAAGGACGCCAAAACCGAACTCTTGGTCGGACTCGCTCATGACCGCATTATCGAACTCGGTATGCGGTATATTGATCGGGGCTATATTTTCCAAGATGAATATGAAAATCTCAATGACTATCTATTCAACCCGTACGAAAAGGCGGGCGGAAATGGATCAGCCAAACGAGTCATGGATGTTGTTCGCGCATTACCCATGAAACCAAATCCTAATAAATGAGGTGTTCAAAATGACTCTAAGTAACAAAGTGTATGATACACTGAAATGGATCTCTCAGATCCTGCTTCCCGGACTAGGTACGCTCTATTTTGCCATCTCGGGGATTTGGGGGCTTCCCTATTGTGAACAAGTTGTAGGTACGCTTTCTGCAATCACCGTGTTTATTGGTATGCTGCTCGGGCTGAGTGCTGCTAAGTATCCTGGCGATGGCACAATCAAAATGCAGGGCGCTACTTATAAAACAAAGCTTTCTATTCCGATGGATGAACTGACTGAAAGGAAAAGTGTGATGCTGAAAGTTGAGGATGATGAAAAGAAATGACGCCTTCTTTCTTCTTTGCATTTGGTCTTGGCTTCTTGGCAGCCATCTTCATTTGCATCCTGGTTATATTTGCCTTCCGAAAAAAGATATTTTGTTTTCTGAATAAACGATTCAAATCGATTACTCGGTGGCTTTTCATAACTGGACAATTCTTTGCACTCATTTGGGTTAGTACATCTTATATTCTCGCTGCATATGCCACATTTGTTCTTGAACAGCCGTTCCCGATTGAGACCTTGTCTGAGCAGGCAATCGTGGTTTTGTTAGGGACGCTTTCTGCCAAAGTTATCGAGAATATTTTCGAGCATAATAATGGTGGGATATTTGGGAAGAACAATTCAGCAAATGATAGCGAGACCACAGAGTAGAAAGCATCTAAGAGGGGACCGTGAATATATCATGGTCTCTTCTTTTTTCGCGATATTTTCATGTTGTATTATGGAAAGAAAAACAAATTTTATGGAGGTATTCTTATGACTACTTTGGAAAGATTTGCAACTATGCTTAGCATCAGTTTGATTGCTGCTAGCATGATTGGTATTCGTTATCACATGGGTATCAGTCCTGTAGTGGCATTCGATCTTGGTGCGGCATGCACGATCTTGACAACTAACATCGAGAATATTAAAAGGGACTTTTTTGAGATTGAGGCTTAATAGCCTCTTTCTCTTTTCGCGTATATTTCATATTCCTTTATGGAGGTGTAAGATATGAATACTTTACTAACTGTAATTGGTTTTGAAACTTGTATGGCAATCATCGGCTTGATAGGCTGGACGATTGTTGAAGCATTTATGGTTCTTAAATACGGATTAGTAGATGACGATATCTACAATGAGGATGAGGATTAACAAATCCTCTCCTTTTAATATTCGCGATATTATCTCTATCTATTATGGAGAGAAACTCTACATTATATTTATGGAGGTATTATCATGGGTATTAAGAATAAGGGCGCTTTTAAGAGAAGCTGGTTCGTGCTCGTGGATAAGAGTTATACGGATATGTATCAGAGGGTTGCTGGATTCAGAATCTCAGCCACGAGATCGGAACTTGTGGATCTTTTGAGAGACTTTAAAGAGAAATATCCTGATGCTCACATTACGGTGATGAAAAGTTAACTCTGCAAAGCAGGAGGCTATAATAATGGCCTCTTAGCTTTTCGCGTAAATTTCTTGTACTCTTATGGAGGTGAATCAAAATGGATTATATTCAGATTTCGGAAGATTTGAGTTTAATTAAGGAACGTGATTGTGTGGTTCTTATTGTGCATGATCGCGAATCTATTGATGAACGGCGAGTATTCTGTGAATTGAATCATTACGATACTAAAAAACTTCGAAAGGAATTGGGGCGTTAATCGCCCTTTCCTTTTCGCGATATTTTCAAGGTAGTTTATGGAAAGGAGGAATTCTACTATGTTTGATTCTTTTAAGAGGAGTTTTGGTACTATTCTCGGAACTGTTGCCGGTTTGGCTGTTGGAAGTTATATTCTGACAAAGCTGAATATGCATGGAATCGAGGAAAGCAAAGACGAAAAAGAAGACTTTGTAGAAGAGTCTGACTAACTATTTGGAGAGACTGATCATGGTCTCTCCTCTTTCTGGAGGTAAATATGGATACTGTTTTTGTCACAGAGAAATTGATTCTGCATGCCGAGAAGAAGAATCTGATAGCAATATCCTATTGGGATGATATGGCTCCTAATGGAAGCAAATTGCATACTCAAATTCTGTCTGAACTAATCCCTATGACCGATTTGAAGAATGCTATCGATCTTTATTTGGAGGGCGAGTCAAAATGATTAAAATTATCATCATTGCTCTCATTATCATAGTGAGCTTTTCTGTTGGCTATTATTGTGGCATCGATGCGGTTTGGAAAGTGCTTTCCTATGTTGGTGTCATTAATATCGCTCATGATACAGACGGCGAAAAATACACAAGTCTGGCAATTGATCCAAAAGAATCAGAATTTCTTGATAATGAGAAAAAGAAATATATTGTGCTTCGAACGCAACATGTTTATAGCGAAGAAAAGGAGCAGAAAAAATGAATGAAAAAGCTATGGAACTGGCTCAAGATTGGGTAAGAAGGGAACTCGCTTACTGTATCCTGAATGGATGGGCAGTTGAGTTTCATCCATTAAACGACGGCACCAATCTTCAAATACAGATTTCAAAATGCGGAAAACATGCCTGTCGGACCATCCCCATTGCTACAGATGTTCAGTTTTATATGAAGATCTGGGAAGCAATGAATAATCTTCGAGAAGATATTATGGAGGAATTTCCTTATGTCGGAACGTGATCAAAAAATTATTGGCAATTTAAAACTTGTTAATTATATTCTCTGGAAGCAGTTTCCAAATTTAGCATATAATGAAGATGCTTTTCAAACTGGATGCATTGGACTTATTAAAGCCGTTGATACATATAATGAAGATTCCGGTATCGCATTCTCAACATATGCTTCAAAATGCATTGCAAATGAGATTATGATGGAGCTTCGCAAACAGCAAAAGAGGGTTTCTGAAATTTCTATGGAAACTATTATTTTAGAAGATGCTGATAGCGAAATAACCCTCGGCGATACCTTTGGTGGTAATGAAATTGATATCCTAGATCTTGAGCAATTCATGAAAAAATTATCCCCTAATGAACAGACATATTTTGTGCTTCGTTCGAAAGGATATTCCAAAGTTCAGGTTTCAAAGTTAATGGGCGTCTCAAAATCCTATGTAACGAGACTTTCCCAAATGATGCTTGCAAAATACAAACGTATTTACAAAGTAAAGGAGTAAAGATTATGGCAAAGGCACGCAGATGCGACAGATGCGGAAAATTTTTCATGCCCGAAGATTTTACAAAGCATTTTGAGAACGACAGTAGAGGTTATTACCTTATCAATAGCATTTATCGCCCAAGTGAATCTAATCTTTATGATCTTTGTATAGACTGCTATTCTGAGCTCAAAAATTGGATGGATAATAAGAAAAATGAGCATGTTTGAGCCAATTATCACTATGAAAAGGAGACAACTATGAATCTTAATGAACTAAGAGAAGCTATGGCATCCGATGCAACAAAAGAAAATGCAAGCTTAAAGAAAGAAAATGCACGACTGCGTCAGATGGTAATGGATCTTGAAAGAAACTACACAAATGATACGAATTCCTTAAAGGAAGATTGTCGTGCATTGAGCAATCGGTGCTTTGCATTAACATGTGGAACTATGTGTTGTTTTTGTGAACTTGGGGAATATAAATGTTCGCATGCATTAACTGACATGGAAAAAATCGAACGTGGAATGAAATGGATGGAGGAAGCTCAAAATGCTGAAAATTGATAAAATTCGTACGTCCGGCTGGGAACCCGCCTTGAGAGGTATGCGTAATCCGAAGAACTCATGGGAACGATCCGATACAACGTATGATGTAGAGCTACTGGATGATGGAGAAGGCCATCTTTATCCGGCAGAATCTGCAATCATTGGCCCCAATGACCACAAACTCGCAATGACTCTGGTAAATGCAGGCCCCGAGTATCGCAAATTTCTTCGAATGATCCACTGTTATGCGAACATCACTGCACCACTTTACTGGTGGAAGGAGTTTGACACCTATAAGATTGGCACGACTGCCAATTCTTGCTCTACCATGCATAAGATCATGGCGAAACCATTCGTGCTTGAGGATTTCTCTCATGAGCATCTGCTTGACTTCCAAGATGCATGCAAGTTTATGAGTGATCTTGACATGAATATTTCAGATGAGGAATCTCTTAATCTTGATGTTTCTCCATATCAAAATAGAGGAGTGCTCTTTTCTCCTTTTGGACTTCTGGAAGAACGGATTCGGGCTCTTAATCAGTATCGCAATCTTTATCTGAAAATCAAAAATACTCCGACCAAAGATCTGGTGGCAAGTTATTCAATCGCTTCCCAGCACCTATAATCAGATGCGGACTGTTGACACGAGTTACGAAGTTTTGGCGAATATTGCTCGCCAGCGTGCTGGTCATAAACAGGATGAGTGGCGCATTACGTTCGTACAAGAGTTTATTCCTCAACTCCCATATTCTGAGTTCATTACCGGAAAGGAGAAATAAATGCAAACTCATTTCTTTAGATGCATTGACTGTGGCACAATTGTTCCTGTTCAAGCAGATGTCTGGATGGAAGGCGTCACTGGTGATATCACAACATCGACTGGGAAAGTTGTCCATTATGATGACCCGACCAATAAGGAGCGTTGCTGTACGACCTGTTTACAAGCTAGATTTGAAAAACTATTAAAGGAGCTGAAACCTATTGGAGAATTCTATGAACAGTCTCAGATTAGTCAAAATGAAGGCTATCACGACGAATGAAATCGGCTATTTTCATGGTTGGGGAATCCATGGCGGCGAAACTGTAGCGATCATCGAGCTTCCCAATCGAGTTCTCTATGCAAAGCCAAAAGATTTCGAGTTTGTTGATGAAACTCATGCCATACTAGTTGCTCAAAATAATTATAACCATATGGAGGCTAATAATGAAAAAGTTCAAAATGCTGATTGCATTAATCTTGAGTCTGACTCTGATGGTGGGATGCTCAAAAACATTGACGAGTTCATCAAACGATATGGCAGTTGAAGAACCAACTACAGCGCCAGTCCAAGAGCAGATAACTGAACCTGAAGAAATCCCGGATGAGCTTCCTAGTCTTCTCAAGGATGATGAAGATTATAACATCGACAATGAACTTCGGGATGCTATGAATCTCTATGAAGATTTTGTCGATGAGTATTGTAACTTCATGCTAACTTGGATGAATGCCGATCAAAATTGGCAGCTCAATAATATGGAAAAATATGTGAAGTATACGCAAGGTATTGCTGATTGCCAGAAGGCTTTGTCTGAAGCTATTGAATATAAAGATGAACTCACCGACGACGAATACGAATATATTATTCTGGTACAGACGAGGACTAGCCAAAAATTGTTAAAAGCTGCTACGGAGGGTCTTGATGGAGAATAAGAGTCGAATTGATATTACTCAGGAGCGCGGCCATTGGGTTGCTTATATCGACGGCGAAGAATATTGCACTGGTGACACCTATTTGGAAGTCATCCAGGAGTTAACAGAGGACGGATATTTATGAAGGTGAAAAAAGTTGGAAAAGTTCTCCTTGGAGCTGACTTAACTCGAGAAGAGCAGCAAGTACTCAATATGGAGATTCAAAAATCCCTTAAAGAGTATGACCAAAATAATACGGATGAAATTGATGCGATGATTCTCTGGAATCTGCATTTGATTTTTGGGTTCGAGGAGAAAGAGCTGATGATGTTCTATAATAGTTTCGGAAAAGATCTTCGTGCTCTTTGCGAACGTTATGAACTTACCGATCGGGCAGATGAATTATGGCTTTGCACATACAAACTAAAAGACGTATTTGGAATTGATATTCATAAGCTGAATGATCAGTTCCGAAATTCGTGAAAAAATCTGCCTCCTTTATGGAAAGATCTATATTTTAGGAGGTATGTTATGAAACAGTTATATCTTTATGGAATTGGCGGACTCGAAGACGGTTTTCGCGTCGTCAGATACTGCGAGATTGACCAATCTGATCTGTCAGCGCTTACATTGCGTTATGAGGCAACTAATATGCTTATGCATTATAAAAGCATCAAACGATTCTTTGTAATCGATAATAGACCTGGATTGGCAGAACTTTGCGCGCAGTCAATTAAAACGAGAGACGTCGAGAAGGCTCTAATATTCCTGGATATTCTGGAAAAACAAGGCCTAGAAATTAAGGTCTAAACAAAGATGAGGTTCGGTCAAAATGACTGGGCCTCTTCTCTTTTAGGAGGCAAATATGCGTGCAATTATTATTTATATTTTATGCGGATTTACAGCTTTTCTCGATGTTTGGTTTATTCTATATTTGCTAAATGCTGAATTCTTTTTTATAGATAATATTCGAGATTGGATTCGCAAAAAAATCTGATTCTATTATGGACGGAAGTCTAATACTTTATTGGAGGTCAAAATGATGAGTGCGTTTATATTGGATCGCATGATCCAGAAAAAGACCAAAGACTTGAAGCAGGCTAAGACGGAGAATGAGCGAAATGAGTGCATTAATGAACTCGATCAATTGATTGCTTTGCGTAAAGATTTGAAGGAAGCCACTGGTGATAACTTCATTCAGGTTGCAACGTTGGGCGTAACTGTGATCGGGATCATTGCGCCGTTGATCGTGAATACTCGATTGGTTAAAGAATGCATTCAATTCGAGGATACTGGAGCATGGTCGCATCCGACAGCAAGGAATCTTATCGGAAAGATTAAATTGGGTAAATGACAAGTCTGGCAAGAGGTCTATCAAGGCCTCTTAGCCTTTATATTTGAGGTGAAATATGGTTAAAAGATACATCAAGAAGATCTCAACTGTTGAGGCAGTCCAATGGACAGGCTATAATTTCAATGAAATTCAGGATTTTGTTGGGGTCGGAAATGCTAAATTTATGAGAGAAACTAATCCACCGGAAATCTATATTATAACCGAATATCAGGCCCTTCATCCAGGAATCGGAGATTATATAGTTAAGAATTCTTATGGCACTTTCGATACTTATACAAAAAGCTATTTTGAACAGTCATTTGAGGAGGCCTAATGATGAACACAAAATACATGGTAAAGAAAAGTGGCAGATTTTTGAAGGAACATCTTCCAGAAATTCTTACGATCGCATCGACCATTGGTGTTGGTGCAAGCATCTATTTAACTCGAAAAGCAACAAAAGCTGAGCAAATCCTTCAAAATGAGGGTAATTTGGAGGCAATGGAGCCAATAGAAAGGGTTAGAGCTTATGCGAGTATCTATTGGCCTGTTGCTATCGTCTCCAGTGCCTCGATTGGGTGCATGTGGTGCGCTCACATTCTCGGTAAACGTCAACAAACACAGCTTCTGAGTGCTTATATGGCTCTTGGACAAGCTTACGAACGGTATAAAGAAGTCGTCCGTAATAATGTTGACCACGAGACATATTGTAAAATTCAGGAAGAGTATCTTGAAGAAATGCAATCTTCTGACGAAAAAAGAGATACCGATGAACAGCTTTTGTTCTATCTTCCTTATTATAATAAGTACTTCAATCGTACGATGAAAGAGGTTATCGATGCGGAGTATCAAGTCAATCGGGAATTCGCACTTGCAGGATACGCTAGTTTCAACACGCTCCTCGATGCCCTTGGAATCTACCCGATTGTTGGAGGCGATGACATTGGCTGGTCACAGGACGCAGGTGTTGCCTTCTATGGCTATGGCTGGATCGAATTCGAGCACAGACTACAGACCACTGATGATGGATTGGAGTGTTACTATATAGATATGCCCTTTCTCCCGACTGAAGATTACCAAGATTACGGTATCGGTCAAATTATAAGCTGATCGCGAAAAAATCCTCTTAGTTTATGGAGAGAAAGACTCTAAAATCTATATTTTAGGAGGATTTATTATGTTTAAGAAAATGAAGGATATTGCTGCAAAACCCATTACCTGGGGACAGTATGGCAAGCTTTGCATTTGGGCATATCTGATCAGTATGATCGGAGGTCTAGTGTACTGCTTTGCGACTATGGAATTTTTCAGGGATTGGGTTGCAGAGAAATGTCAGAAGATTCTGCATAAGATCATGTTCTGGAAAAGATGGGAGTGCTAAACTCTATGGAGATGAGATCTATCAAGGTCTCTCTCCTTTCGCGGATATTTCTGCTTCCTTTATGGAAAGGAGTGATATTATGATCACATTAACAGCGTTGATTATCGCATTGATTATTTTGGCAATTATAGCGGTGATCGTGTTCCTTATTGGGGGCACGGCATTCCTGCTGACATTTGGCGATGTAATCGTTGCAATATTCATCATCAGTTTGATTGTAAAACATTTCTTGAAAAAGAAAAAGAAGAACTAAGGGCTTTCGGGCCCTTTCTTCTTTCATATTCGCGTAAAAAACATCCCCTATTATGGAAAGAAAGACAATAACATTTCAGACTATAAAAGGAGATTATATATGTTTAGTACGATTATATCTTTAATAGGTCTTGGCACTGCTATTGGCCTGATTGACGTCATTCAGACGTTAGAGCATAACGCGGAATAAACGCGCTATGTCTCTTTCTTAAGATATAATCATACGCGAAGATTTCTTTTTACTTTATGGAGGTGAATCAAAGTGGATGAGAAACTAGACGGAATGAAGATCGCAAAGATTGCGGCCGCTGCATTGATTGCAGTCGGAACAATCGCAAAAGCAGGTCTCGATTTCGTAACGAATCAAAATGAGATTCGCAACAACAAGGAGGAGCGTTAACACGCTCTTCCATTTTAAAAAGGAGAAAGATCAACATGAAGCTAACTAAGCTGAAAGAATTCGCAAACATAGGCATGACTTTCGCATCCGAACATAGAACGAGTCTGATGGTCGGCGGGGGTATTGCAGGTTTTGTGATCGCTGGTGTAACTGCGGTTCGTGTGACGCCTAAAGCAAGTATGCTCTTGGAAGAACGTAAATGTAAGAAGCACGATGAATATTTGCAGGATAACGAAAAGAATCCGACTTTAACGATTAAGGATTATATTCAGGTAACCTGGAAATATTATCTTCCCCCTATTGCTTTGGCTAGTGTTTCTGCGGGTATGATTATATTTGCGCATACTGTTGATAAGAAACAGAACGCAGCACTCGCAGCGGCATACGCACTTTCTGAATCTCGTCTTAAGGAGTATTCTGAGAAAGTGATTGAGACTGTTGGCGAGAAGAAAGAAAAAGAGGTCCGAGAAGCCATCGATAAAGATCGTGTTAGCAATAATCCGCCGGTTGATGGAGAGATTATCAGTACTGGTCAGGGTGATACGTTGTGCATGGACGCTTGGAACGGCCGATATTTCTATTCAGATATCGAGGTTCTGCGTAGAGTGGCTATAGACCTGAGTCGAACTGTTTTAGATGGCGAGACAGTTTCACTCAACGACTTCTATGATCGAATCAATCTGCCACAGACGAAGAATGGAGATTTCTTTGCTTGGGAGATTGGTAATCATCATGAGATGATTGAGTTGAGTTTCAGTTCTCAGTTGGATTTCAAAAAGCGGCCAGTTTTGGTGATGGACTTTAAGTTTACACCAACATATTATGATCGAGAGCCCTGGTAATTCGGGGCTCGCATTATTTTCAGGCTCCTTTATGGAAAGGAGTTGATCTATATGATCATTATTCGAAAACCAAGAAAAAGAGGTTGGCGTTGGCGTATGCATACCAATCTTGAGTTAGCTAAAGAATACTTTAAAATGGCATCCCTTGTCAAAGGGAATGCATTTGAAGAGGTTTTCTATGCTAAAGAAGGTATGGACAGATTAAAAACAGCTGCTAAAGTTGGCGGATTTTTCTCAGTTCGGGATATGCAATTATGGATCGAGCAAGAAGGTCAAAAGTTGAAGAGGTCTTAATGGCCTCTTTCTCTTTCGCGAAATTTTTAGGCTCCTTTATGGAAAGGAGTTGATCAAATATGATTGACCAGAAGAGACTTGAGGAAATTAGTAAGACTGTTAGCCAAACAGAAGCGGCAATAGTTGTGTATCGGCAAGTAGGAGAGTTGTCTTTACGTAATATAAATTTAGGTATTGCGTATGAACAAGATGCATTTGTCGATGCCTGGATGACTATTGAGAAGTTTTGCGGAGAAAAACTTTCAGAAAACCTCAAGTTGCTTGATGATCTGTCTAAAGAATTGAAAGATTCTGACCAAAGAGCGGAGGCTTAGCAAAGCCTCTTCTCTTTCGCGAAAAATTCATTTTGTATTATGGAGTAGAAATACCCAAAAACTATATTTATAGGAGGAAATAAAAATGGACGAGAATATGGTTATGGAGAACACTGAGGTTACTAAGCCCGAAGAGGCTATGGTTCCTGAGGAGACCGCAGAAGACTGCGGCTGCACTTGCGAAAGCAGTAGCAGCTTTGGCTCTGGTATGGTTGGCGGTGCTGTTGCGACAGGTTTGATCCTGGGCGGAATTGCGCTGGTCAAGAAAATCAAGGCAAAGCGTGCTGCTAAGAAGGCGGCCAAGGAAGCTGCAGAAGCTCAGGCCATCGACACGGACGAAGCCGAGGAGTAAACCATCGTCAGATCTAACTATAGAAAGTTAGGGAATCTACAAGGGATGAGATCTATCAAGGTCTCTCCCTTTATTCTTTAAGGAGCATATATGTTCACTATGATCAAGCTGATGCGAGAGGCAAATAAGACGATTCAGGAAGGTCTTATTGGAAATCCGCAGAATCGAGTATATGCAGGAATTGTATTCCTAAGTTTTGGTATCGGACTCGGACTGTCCGGTATTGCACAAATTAAGATGGAGGGTCAAAATGGAACAGTATCCGAGTAATACTTTGAAAGAGCGAAACAAACAAGCTCAGAAAAAAGAGAAACCTGATCTGAAATGCGTTGTTAGCGGAAAGTCCAAACCTATTCCGCAGAGTTTCTGGTCTAAGGTGTTTGTTGGCATCAAACCGGCATCTGGTCAGACAATGAAAAGTTTCATCTTCGATGAGATTGTAACGCCATTGATTCAGCGAGCAGTTGTTGAAGGCGTTACGGGCGCTATTAATTATCTCGTAAAGGGTGATGCATATGCTGACCGAAAAAACAACAACTTCCTCGGGAAAAGTTACATCAACTACAACGGAATCTCGAGTGGGAAATCAAATGGCAATGGCGGTCAGTATGTCTACTCTGGAAAAAACTCCGGAATGGAAATCGAGAATGTCTGGTTTGAGTCTCGAGTTGACGCCCAGAGGGTTCTTGATGAAATGCAAAGCGTAATTTCCGGCTATGATATTCTGACGGTTAACGGTTTCTATGATATTATTGGCCGTACGAATATTATCGACCCCAGCAATGAGAGGTTCGGCTGGAGCGATCTCAGAAATGCATATATTACGGCATCTCGGGGTGGTTGGGTAATTCATTTGCCGCATCCGATGCCCATTGATTAAGGAGGGTCAAAATGGAAATTTGTCCAATTTGTAAATATGACATTCCGCATTGTCAATGCCGTTTTGCTGGAAATGCACATCCTGACCGATTTGATATTCGGGATGTAGTTCTTCATCATTTACATCTGCTTTCTAGAAAGCAATTGGATCATATTATCGAGCTTGAAAAATATTGGGATATATCATATTCAGACCCTAAACTTGAAGCGATCCGAAAAGATTTGAAAAAACATCATCAGGAGGTTCATTCAAAATGAAAAAAACTGAACTGGCAACTAAAGCTGGCCAGATCCTTGTAAAGACTAAGCTTGGCATCAAGAAGCATTCCCCTGAAATTCTTGTTGTGACAGGCATCTGCACTGGAGTTGCTGCAGCTATTATTGCATGCAAGCAGACGATTAAAGCAAATGATATTGTCGCTGAAGCACGAAAGAACCTGCAGAATATCGAAGATGTAAAGGAACTCGCTGCAAATAGTGAAGTCGAGTATACTGAAGAAAATGAGCAAGCAGATCGTGTAATTATTGGCAAGCAGGTCACTATTAGTATGGTAAAAACTTATGCACTTCCTGTTGGTCTGGGTATTCTTTCCATTACTTGCATTCTGGCTGGGCATCATATTCTGAAGAAACGGAATGTGGCTCTAGCCGCTGCATATTCTGCGCTGAGCACTGACTTCATGAACTATCGGAAGCGTGTTGTTGACAAGTATGGAAAAGATGTTGACTTCATGCTGAAAAATGGTCTTGAAAAACAGATCATTGCAAATCAGGTTGTTGATCCCAAAACTGGAGAAGTGAAGGAGACCAAAGAAGAGGTTCTGACTTATGACGGTGACAAATTGAGTCAGTATGCTCGAATCTTCGATGAAGTTGAATCTACCCAGTGGACGCCTTCTGCAGATCATAACCGTGCATTTCTCTTGATGGAGCAGAATTACTTCAATGAGCGTATCAAGACCCGAGGCTATATCTTCCTGAATGAGGTGTATGAACGTCTGGGCTTCCGTCCGACTAAGGCCGGCAGCATTGTTGGCTGGGTTTATCAAAATGCCGATTATGAAGACATTGACTTCGGCATCTTTACAGCTCATACTCAGAAGGCTGCAGAATTTCTTGAAGGCACTGAACCTTCTATTATTCTGGATTTTAATGTCCAGGGCGATATTCTCTCTCTCGTAACTGAAGGCGGCGTTTGGGATCAATACAATGGAGGTTAATTATGAGTCTTGATTGTAGAATTCTTCGTAAAAAGGGCGAAGATCAGATTTATTACTACTGCAAAAATAGTGGTGTTACACCTACAGAAGTAAATCTTTGGACGGATCCTGCAGAAATTCCGAAAGGAATTGAGCATTACTTCAAGAGCTGTGACATCATGACTATTGGGCCCTATATGGCAGCCTTTTTTGGGATTCGAGAAAAACTGTATCCGAATTTTCCAAAATGCAATCATCCGGGCTATAAGGGTACAAATTGTGTTGCGGAATGCTGCAAGTTCGCACCTGATGAGAACTGGGAGAAATGCCCATATTTTCCAAAGAAAACCTGAAAGGAATTCTAATTCATGAAAATTCGCGTAATTGATGCAGTTTTAACATGCATATTGTGCTTTTTAACCGGTATGGCGGTCATGCTTTGGTATACCCAGATTACTGAAGAGCCTCAGAAGCCTCCGGTTGTCAATGTCTATGTGATCGCTTCTGAGAAAGAAGAAGAGGTCAAAATAGAGCCAGATGAGAGCACAGAGATCGTTATTGAAGAACCAGAAATTAAGAAAAAATGGTATTCAGAAGAGGATATTGTCAACATGGCCAAGATGTGCTATGGCGAGAGTATGAATCTTCCGATTCTGAGCACCGCATATGGTGATCGGTCGGCGACATATCAGAGTGTAGAAGCCATGTATGCAGTTCTTAACCGAGTTGATGCTGGCTATGGTAGTATCTCAACTTGCATCAAAGCTGAGCGGCAGTTTGTTGGCTATAAGCCTGATAATCCGGTCACAGACGAACTCTATGATCTTGCAAAACTCGTAATCGAAGATTGGGCAACTGGAAAAGAAGAATATCGTGTTCTTCCACATATATTCCGATATTTTTATGGAGATGGCCGACATAATCACTTTACCACTAAACCTAACGGTGGTGGAGTCGAGTACAATCATCTAATTCCTGATCCATTTGTATAAGGGGTGAAAAAATGAAAAAAAGTTTATACTTGGCTATTGGTGCAATGGTTGGCGCTGGTCTTGGGGCTAGCGTCACCTATTTCTATATGGTCAAAAAGCAGTCAGATACTCTTGCAGCAGTAACGGACCAACTTCGAGATTATTATTCCAATAATCCACAGAAGAAAATTGAGGTCAAGATGGATGATCTCGAACAAAAAGAAGATACGCAGGAAGTAGTTCATGAAAAATCCTGTATGAGCTCTGAGCATTTGACTCAGGACCAGTATAAGGATTACACCAAATGTCGTGATACTCCGTTCCGCGTCGATACAGAGATTGAAGAAAACGAAGATGGGGACTTGGAAGCCAAAACTCTGGTCAAAATGGGTGATGAGGTAGAATGTAAACCGTATTCTATCCCCCCAGAACAATTTGATGCAGATAATGGATATAAAAAGATCATGCTTGTATGGTATGAAAAAAATCGGGTCCTCGCTTATGACAATAATCCTAGAATTGTAATCGATCCTGACACATATCCTGAAACCGTTGGCGACTTTGAAAATCATTTCGACGATTGGGAGAAAGACACAGTCTATATGCGTGATGAGGTCGAGGAAATCGACTATGAAATCGATGCATGTCTCACCGATTATGATGAGATGATCAAGGTTCTGCCATATGATGATAGCGAAGAGGAGGATGGTCCTGTTGACGGCTGAACAGATGTGGTGGGAGTATTACCGCTATCTGTATCAGATGGTCTGCGGCGACGATAGCCTTTCGACTAAGTCAAAATGGCAAATGACGCTCTCACATCTATTTCAGACGCCTTTCCGTTATAGTTATATTCCTATGGATGGGAATCGTCTGGAAGATGGTCTGTGCCTGAGAGATCGCTTTGGCGAGGAGAATGGATATTCTCAGCATCAGCTCACGCTTTTGAATGGGTATGAGTGTAGCGTTCTTGAGGTCATGATTGCCTTGGCACTTCGGATGGAAGAAGAAACAATGGCCAGTAGCGAATTTGGTGATCGTACAAACCAGTGGTTCTGGTATATGATCATATCTCTTGGCTTGAGTGGAATGACGGATGATAATTATAATGCCGACGAGGTTGATTTTATCATCAATCGTTTCCTGGATAGAGAATATAAGTCAAATGGTGCTGGTAGTCTCTTCTATGTTCCAAATACGAAAAAAGATTTTCGTCGCATCGAAATCTGGTATCAGATGTGTGAATATCTCAACCAGTATATCAAAGAAAGGAGATAGGCCTCATGCTCGACTTCATGATGGTTGCCACTCGAACCAATCGGGCTGGAGGCATCGAAGTATTTCCTAAATTCATCGTCAAGCGATCTGCAGATCTGATGATTCGTGGTGGTGATTTTTATGCCATCTGGATTCAGGAATTGGGTTTGTGGTCTACAGACGAATTTGATGCATTGCGGCTGATTGACCAGGAGGTCGAAGCATATTTCAGCAAAATGCCTGCTGATCTTCAGTCGCGTGCACGAGCATTTTATATGTGGGATGCAGAGAATGGTATGATTGATCGATGGCATGCATATTGTCAGCGTCAATGCCGAGATAACTATCATGTTCTGGACGAGTCTTTGACATTCTCCAATGTCGAGGTCAAAAAGGCAGACTATGTTAGTAAACGTCTCCCATATCCTCTTGAACAAGGCGAGTGCAATGCTTGGGATCGTTTGATCGGAACATTGTATACACCTGAGGAACGTCATAAGATCGAGTGGGCTATTGGTTCGATAGTAACTGGCGACAGCAAGCGAATTCAAAAATTCCTAGTATTGTATGGCCCTCCTGGATCTGGTAAATCTACTTTACTGAACATTATCCAGCAACTTTTTGATGGCTATTATAGTGTATTCGATGCAAAGGCTCTTGCAAGTGCAAGTAATCAGTTTGCATTGGAATCATTTAAATCGAATCCATTGGTGGCCATTCAGCATGATGGCGATCTGAGCCGCATTGAGGATAACACCAGACTGAATAGTTTGGTTTCCCATGAGACAATGGTCGTTAATGAAAAACACAAATCTCTATATGAAACTAGATTCCGTTCGTTCTTATTCTTAGGCTCGAATAAGCCTGTTGAGATCACGGATGCACGATCTGGTATTCTTAGAAGACTGATTGACGTTTCTCCAAGTGGAGAAAAAGTTCCTCTCAAAGAGTATAACAAACTAACTAAGCAGGTTGGCTTTGAACTTGGTGCAATTGCTTGGCACTGCCGAGAGGTATATTTGGCAGATCCTGAGTACTATGATTCCTATATTCCAAAAGCAATGATGACTGTCACAAACTCTTTCTATAACTTCATGCAGGAATTGTATGCGGCTATGGATGGGAAAGATGGCATCTGTATGAAGGATGCTTGGGATATGTATAAAGGGTATTGCGAAGAGGCAAATGTCTATAAGCCTCTCCCTCGGAACAAATTCAAGGAGGAAATCTGCTTATATTTTCACGAATATTACGAACGATATTATACCGAAGATGGTGCGCGAGTTCGTGGATATTTGAAAGATATTAAGGTTGGTATGCTCAATGGCGAGGAAGGGTCTACAGAAGAGGTATCTCCTCAAAAAGCTGAAGGGTCAAAATGGCTAGATTTCTCAGACCATATAACTTCGGTATTTGATGAGGATTGCGCACTCTGCCCCGCTCAATATGCTACGACAAATGGAACACCTGCGCTCGCTTGGAAGTCTGTTAAAACCCAACTTAAGGATCTCGATCCAACAAAATTGCATTATGTGAAAGTCCCTGTTCAGCATATTGTAATCGACTTCGATCTGAAAAAAGATGGGCAAAAAGACTTCCAAAAGAATTACGAAGCTGCTAGCAAGTGGCCTCCGACATATGCAGAACTCAGTAAATCCGGTCAAGGTATTCATCTCCACTATTTATATTCTGGCGATCCCTTGCGCTTGAGTCGTGTATATGATGAATACATTGAGGTGAAAGTATTCAATGGTGGGTCCTCGTTACGGCGTATGTTGTCAAAATGCAATGATTTGCCGATTGCTACGATTAGTAGTGGATTACCATTGAAAGGAGAAAAGACCGTGGTCAATCTTGATAAAATCAAGAGTGAAAAAGGACTTCGAATTATGGTAATGCGTAACATCAACAAAGAAATCCATGCAGATACAAGATCTAGTATTGACTTTATCTACAAGATTCTTGAAGATGCCTACGAGTCTGGTATGAAGTACGATGTATCTGATCTAAGCAATGCTGTGCTTGGGTTGGCTGCTTCCAGCACAAATCAGTCAAAATACTGCATTAAACTGGTGAGCAAAATGCACTTCAAATCAGCAGAACCTGTTGAGATGTCTAACGAGAGCATGAATGATAGTGACCCGCTTGTTTTCTTTGACTGCGAGGTTTATCCGAACCTACTTCTAATTAATTGGAAGCAACAAGGTCCTGGTAAAACGATCACACGAATGATCAATCCCTCGCCGCTTGAAGTAAAGGCGCTTATGAACATGAAGCTGGTTGGATTTAATTGCCGTCGTTACGATAACCATATTCTTTATGCAAGAATGCTTGGTTACACAAATGAGCAGATCTTTGAATTGAGCCAAAACATTATTGCTAAAAAGCGATCAAATGCTATGTTCGGATCTGCCTACGATATTTCCTATACCGACGTTTATGACTTCTGTTCGAAAAAGCAGAGCCTTAAAAAGTGGGAAATTGAGTTAGGCATTCATCATCAGGAAATGAGCCTTCCTTGGGATCAGCCTGTTCCGGAAGAACTTTGGGAAGAAGTTGCAAAATATTGCGATAATGATGTTCTGGCAACTGAAGCAGTATTTGAAAAGAATAGGGGCGACTTTGCAGCACGTCAAATTCAGGTAGAGCTTGTGCATAAGCTTCACGGAATGCGTGCAACTGTCAATGATACGACGAACATGTTGTCTGGTCGTATTATATTTGGCAAAAACAAATCTCCTCAGTCTCATTTCAATTATCGTGATCTAAGTCAACCTATTCCACCGTCAAAATACAAAGAGTATCGAGAACTGTTTGGTCCGGATTATCAATTCCATGTATTTGATGCAGAAGGTCTCCCGATCTATGAGATATTTGATCCGGAAAAAGAGTATCCTGAAACATATTCCATTCTGCCATTTTTCAAAGGCTACAAATTTGAACGAGGAGTCTCAACATATTTGGGAGCTGAGATTGGCGAAGGTGGACGTGTTTATGGATGCCCAGGTATGTATGGTGGCCTTTGGGATGGCGACGTTGCCTCCATGCATCCTCATAGCATGATCTTCGAATGCATATTTGGCCCCGAGTATACCAAACGATTGGAGGAACTCGTTGACGCACGTGTTGCAATTAAACATCATGATTTTGAGCTAGCTGGAACTTATCTGGAGGGTGCTCTGAAGCCATATTTGACAGAAGAGCTTGCAGATTCCTTGGCACAGGCCCTGAAGATTGTTATCAACAGCATTTACGGTCTGACAAGCGCCAAATTTGAAAACCTTTTCAGAGATCCTCGAAATATCGACAACATTGTTGCAAAACGTGGCGCTCTCTTCATGACGCTTTTGAAACAGCAGGTTGAGAATCTTGGTTACAAGGTTGCTCATATTAAGACGGATTCGATCAAAATCCCCGATGCAGATGATCGTATTCGTGACTTTGTGGTCAAATTCGGTATGGAATATGGCTACAAATTTGAAACCGAGGCTGAGTTCGATAAGTTCTGCTTGGTCAATAATGCAGTCTATGTTGCTCGATTCAAGACCCCGAAGAAAGACAAGAAGACCGGAAAAGATATTTGGTGGACCGCTACTGGTTTGCAGTTTGCCGTTCCCTATGTCTTTAAAATACTCTTCTCGCATGATGAAATTGTCTTTGATGACTTCTGTGAAACATTTCAGGTATCCAATTCCGCACTGTTCTTAGACTTTAACGAGTCGATGCCAGATGTATCCGATCTTGAGAAGCAGCGTAAGAAGTTCTTCGAAAAAAATATCAAACTGTTTCTTGAGCAGAACTTGCAACCTGAAGAAGAGCATTTGGCAATTCTTGAAAAGCTAGATAAGGATATCGCCGCTGGCCATAGCCTGCAGTTTATTGGCCGAATTGGTCAGTTTACACCTGTTGCTCCTGGTTCTGGTGGAGGCATCTTGCTCCGTCAAAATACAGATAAATTTGGCAACATTAAATATGATTCCGCTGGTGGTGCTGATGGATATCGCTGGATGGAGTCTGAAGCAATTCGTGGAACTGCAATGGAAGCAAATATCGATATGAGATTTTATACATCTCAAGTTAATGCCGCCATTGAGGAAATCGCAAAATATGGTGACGCGGAATGGTTCATTTCTGATGATCCTTATATTCCGCAAGCTAGTCCCTGGCAAATGGCAGGTCAACCCTGGGAGGATGACCATGCCGATAAACTTTTTGCAGTACGGTAAAACCGTGTGCATATAAAATTCATTTTTAAAGGAGAACAAAACTATGCTGAACCCTGAGAACATTTACTTCGAGAATGCCGAGATCATCTTCAAGAACTTTTCTGGTCGCCTCACTAAGTATCAGCGCCAGGAAGGTTTCCGGACCTTCTCTGTAGTCGTTGATGACTCCGATATGGTCCAGCATCTGAGTGAAGATGGCTGGAATGTTCGGATTCTGCGTCCTCGTAACGAGGGCGATACTCCCAAGCACGTTCTGGATGTGTCCATCAATTTCAATTTCTGGAAGAAGCCTGAAATCTATATGATTTGCGATGGGCATAAGACGAAGCTTGACGAAGAGGACCTCGATATTCTCGATGGCGCCGATATTATTACTTCTGATATCATTGTACGTCCTCGCCTGTGGGATGACAATGGTACTACTCGCATCAAGGCATACCTGCAGGAGCTGTATGTGACAATCCAGCAGAGCCGATTCGCTGCGAAGTACGCGGACATGTAAGAAGAGGGGGATTTTATGAAAGCAATGCTGTCTCAGCCTATGGCTGGCAAAACCGAAGAAGAAATCGTTGCTACTCGTGAGAAAGCTATTGCGGCCCTGAAAGCTCAGGGTTACGAAGTGGTCAATACATTGTTTACGGACGAGTGGTATAGCAAAAAAGCTATGGAGGAACGCGGTGTCGTTCAGATTCCTCTGTGCTTTCTGGCAAAGTCTCTTGAGAATATGTCTCTTTGTGATGCAGCATATTTCTGCAAGGGATGGGAGCATACTCGTGGGTGCAAGATTGAACATGATGCGGCTGTCGCATATGGTCTGACAATTTTGTACGAAACTTAAGGTCAAAATGGGTGCCTTAGAAATGGATAAAATATTTCAAACATTTAGTAATGTATTGAGAAGGGGCATGGCTAGCGCCACCAATATTTTGCAGCAACCATTTCCTAAGGTTAAATGTCTTAAAAGCAGCCCATTTGGCATGCCCCATTAGCTCAGCTGGTTAGAGCAGTCGGCTCATAACCGATCGGTCCTGGGTTCAAATCCCCGATGGGGCACCAACGTGGTGGTAGCGCAATTGGTTAGAGCAGCACGACGGTGTAGTTGTCGGTTCAATCCCGGCCCACCACACAAACGGAGGACCAGCCGCCCTTCGATACATAAATAGCGGCTCTAATAATTATAAATGAGGTGAATCAAAATGGGTATGTACGATTGGGCACGGCAGGAAGTTCAATTGGCAAAGGCAGAGTTAAAACGGAATAAAAACGATGAAGCGCAATATATGACTGCTTGTTACGACTCGGCATTAAGAGCTTATGAAAAGCTCACAAAAGATGGCCATAGCGGGACGAGTTTCACGATTACTCGTGGAATTTTGGAGAAGCTGATGTACGAGATTCCTCTGATGCCGATTGAAGACAAAGAGATTATGTGGACTCATGTATATTATTTGGGTAATGAGTCTGTTTTCCTGCATAAACGTATGCCAAGCCTATTCAAAATGGTAAATAAAAAGACTGGAATTATCAGATTCTCAGATAATGATCGAATTCTTTGCAAAAATCCGGTAGATACTAGCTCTGCTTATTTTCATAACGACTTTATTACGAGGATTATCGATGGGATGTTTCCCATTGAATTTCCTTATATGCCAACTAGAGAAAAATACATAGCCTATGTTACAGAGTTTCTAATGGATCCAGTAAATGGTGATTTTGACACCATGAACTTAATCTCTGTAAAACTTCCCACCGGAGAAGTGCGGCCAATCAATCTTCATTATAAAGAGGAAAATGGTCGCTGGTCATTAATTACCCTAGATGAATGGATTGGCAGAAAGAAAAAAGCTTTTGAAAGGAAGAAGTGAATAAAATGGAGAAAGTTATGGAAAATACTGAGTATGTGATTATTTCGGATAAAAGTCGAAGAGATTATGGGTGCCCCGGATACATTCAGAGAATCATGGATAATCCGGTAGGTAAACGAATGATTGTACGTGTGTACACTCCCGAGGATCAGGATAGCATGGGTACTCAGCATTGTCTGGATCCTGTACAGATTCAGTCTATTACTAGTATGGTCTTTCATCGGCTATTAAAAGAAATTAAGAAAAAGCGCCTGACCAAAAGTGAGCAAAATTATATGATCAAGGAGGTAACCATGCCTAGCTATATGGCAAAATGCCAGCAAGAAGTTGAAAAATATTTTAAGAATGATGTCCAGAGCACTTTTGAGCTCTATCATCAGCAGTGTATAACTCCTAAGAAGATTATTTATAATTCTGATAATCTGACTACTACGGTTCTGTGGATGGATGGTACCATTACTATCGTGAGATGCTCCCCAAATGATGAATTCTCCGAGTATAACGGATTTATTGCAGCTCTTGCTAAGAAAGTTTATGGTGGGACTGGCCCGATTAATCAGATTATTAAGCGCAATAAAACTTATCAGAAGTCTAAGAAAAAGAGGAAGCGTTTCGAAGAGATCCTTGACGAGGCTGCCGATAGCGTTGCTAAAGAATATAAAAAGCTTCCTCCTGATCCTTTAGAGCATCCTGAACTCTATTCGCGATAAAAACTGCCTCCTTTATGGAGGTGATAGAATGAAAATGGATGATAATAGTGCAACAGTTATTCTAACAGGTTTGGCATTATTATTTATATTGGCATTGCAATTCATTTACAAATGAGAAATAGGGCTCGGTCGAAATGATCGGGCTCTTTTCTCTTTTTGGAGGTAGTTATGGATGTCTTAAATGAAATTTATTATCGAAATTTTGTAAAGCTTTCAGAAGATACACAAAGTATCCGAACAGCTTTAGCTAATATATATCCTGATTGTGATCTTGTAGATCAACGCATTCGGGCAATTAAAGATGGAATCATTACTCATGAAGAGGCAAATCTTCTGAGATTATACATCACTTGGTAAGGAGGATCAAAATGGCCTTATGGCAGATAGTCTTCGACCCGGATTTGATCAGACACAGTCAGACTTCCTGTATGATTTTCAAATGGATGCTCTACGAAGAATGCGCAGCGGGTGCATCCTTAATGGAGGCACTGGAAGCGGTAAATCACGAACTGCTCTCGGATATTTCTTTCAACTTAATGGCGGTGACTTACGGAGAAAAGATTCGCAAATGCGGAAAAGACCTTTGGACCTCTATATTATCACGACCGCCGCTAAAAGGGATCGAAATGAATGGGAAGGAGACATGGCCCCCTATCTTATTACAACCAATCCAGACATATCAGTGTATCAGCATAGGGTCACCATCGACAGTTGGAATAATATCCAAAAGTATACCACTATACAAAACGCTTTTTTTATCTTCGACGAAGATCGAGTCACAGGTTATGGAAAATGGGTTAAGTCATTTCTCTCAATCACAGACCCACAAAAAGGTAATATATGGCTCATTTTGTCGGCTACGCCGGGCGATACCTGGATGGACTATTGCCCCGTATTCATTGCTAACGGATTCTATAAAAACAAAACTGATTTCTGCAACCAGCACGTAATCTGGAGTCGTTTTGCAAAGTTTCCAAAAATTGATCGATATTTCAATACGAGAAGACTAGAACGATTAAGGGATCGCATCCTGGTTGAGATGGATTTCGAACGTAATACCATTCAGCATCACGAAGATGTTTGGTGCAATTATTCACATTTGGAATATAGGGCCTTTATTAAGGAACGTTTCAATATTTGGACAAATGAGCCGGTCAAAAACGCGGCAGAATTGTGTTTTGGTATGCGTCGAATTGTGAATGAGGATACAGATCGTCAGGTTAAATTGATGGAGATCTTTGAAGATCACCCAAAACTCATCATTTTCTATAACTACGATTACGAACGCGAGATCCTTTTAAATTTATTTGAGAATGTGGATGGTTGCGAGATAGGAGAATGGAATGGACATGCTCATCAGGAAGTGCCGGACGGACCGGAATGGGTTTACTTGGTACAGTATAATGCCGGAGCCGAGGGCTGGAACTGTATTACAACCGATACCATTGTCTTTTTCTCCCAGACATATAGCTATAAGCAACTTCAGCAGGCTTGCGGACGCATCGATCGACTTAACACGCGGTTCGTGGACTTGTACTACTTCCATCTTAAATCCCGATCTGGAATTGACGCAGCTATATCCCGCGCATTGAGCAATAAAAAGAAGTTCAATGAGGGTGCTTATATGCGAAAAATGCAGATCCAATTCGATCAAAATACAATAAAAGGGGCGAATGCAGCATGAAAAAATCTCAGATGGAATACTCAAATTGCTATGACGAGATGGCATGGAAAGATTTGGCAGTCTTTGGGGCATGCACAGGCAAGGTCAAAATGGATAATGACAACGAAGGTGCATTTGTAAGTGTCGATTGCGTTAATTGTCCATATTGGGCATCTGTTCATGCACCTAAGAAAGGCGTGATTGTATGAGCAATGATGATATTCTAAATAATCCCAAATATCGTGTTTTTGCATGCCTGGATCAATGCGATATGATCGTCCAAGTGAGAGTTGCTTTGCGAGATGACCCATCAAAATTTGTACAAAGACACCGCCATGTGACACTCAAACAATGCCGTTTGGATGACTATCAGCTAATCGTAAGCATAATGGCGAAAGAATGCGAAAAGGAGCTTGAAAATGCCTGATTATTCTAATATTCAGAGAGTTGTCATTCGAAGACCTGTTAGTCTTGAAGAAGCTGTCAAAGCTTTCGAAATTCTCCAGGAACTTAATCAACAACTTGATGTCCTTCGTGCTATGGCTGACCGACAGGTCCTCCCAAAGATTATTGTTGATCATATGATGATGCAAATTGATTCAAGAATTGAAGAAGCGGTTAAACTTTCAGGTTTCGCCAATGCAGATGACATGAAGTACTGGATTGAAAATTTCAAAGATTTATAAGGAGAGGTCAAAATGGAAACTAAAGTCATTTACACAGTCACGGTTCGAACAGGGCAGGACGGCATTCGTGCGGCGGCGGTTGTTCGCAATATTATGGATGCCAATGGCTCGAGTTCATCTCAGCTCACAACGGCATTCGCTCAGGAGGATCTCGATCTTTTGATAGAGATTTTGGATGGCAGGAAATCTATTAGTAATGCAATGGGTGGTGAGATTTGTGGCGATTGAGTTAAATTTATCATCATATTGTCAGAATTGCAGGAATATTACTCCTGTTGCTGTCAAAATGCCTGATAATTCTGGTGTTTTCGTTGAGTGCGAGGATAAAAAACGCTGCGCATTCTTGGCTCGTTTTATCCACAATCAGATATTGAACGAAAAATGTGGGAGGGGTCAAAATGGGAACGATTAAAAAGTCGACCACAAGCATTGATCGATTCTTTGCAGAGGCACATGATATCTCGTTCCATAACTATATTTCTTATCGAACTATAGAATTTCTTTGGAGAGGTAGTCGCTATCGTCTAGTTTCTACTGGCGATCTTTATATTTTAGACTATAGCGGGCTTTCTATATTAGTTCGTCCATTTGAAAAAGTCTATAAGAACGAACATATTTTATGTGTTTCTGCTGCAGATCAAAGAAACTATTACACACGTAGAAGAAAACAGATTCGATTAAAAGATCTGGTCTGGGCTGCATTCGGTGATCGAGATTTGCCAAAAGGAAGCCATATTATCTGCAAAAATGGCAACTGGCAATCCTGCGGAATTGATAATTTGGAGGTGAGTTCATATGGAGTATCCTCAAAAGGAAGTTCGCTTTGACGAATTCTGTCCTAAATGCAAGTTTTATAAGCTAGATGATGGCGAAGATCCTTGCCATGATTGCTTGCAGAACCCTTCTAACTTATATTCTAGGGTTCCGACAGAGTTTAAGGAGGTAGAAAATGCGTCGACGAATAAAAAAATCTCCTCCAACAGAGGCTAAATGGGTAAAAGAGCATATTGAATATCTTCGAAAGAAGCTTTTGGTGCACTCGATTATCTATTATCGATTAGATGAAAACCTTATTAGTGACGAAAAATGGGCAGAATGGGCTTTGGAGCTCGAACGGCTTACTCAAGAATATCCCCATATTGCTCAAAATGCATTTCTTGCAGAGGAATTTAAGGATTTCGGTCATTCCACAGGATACAATTTGCCTTTAGAGACACCTTGGGCTGTTCAAAAAGCAATGAATCTGGTGGAATATTATAAAAAACATGGATGGAAAGGATAGGTCAAAATGGATAAAAACTACAAATGTGATCGATGCAGATGCCAGGATATTTGCAAGCTTGAAACTGCGTTTCGTAACACGCAAGATAAACTTGATGAAATCGTTGGCAATGGCAATGGTTACTTCTCTATGGAGTTTATTTGTGGGCGATTCATCCCGGTTGAACATTCCGCACTTACTAACCGTACAATTGAAGCAGTCAATTTGTGCTTCGGAAATCATAATTGTGAAGGAGAATGATCATGGTAGAAATGAAAAACGTTTGTAGCAGCTGTGTTCATGAACCTATTTGCAAGTATACAGAAGCATTCAAGAAGTCTATGGATGACATTGCCAAGATTGCAAATGATCATTTTGAGGCGTATAATTTCAATGGCCTTGTAGATCTTAGTATTCGGTGCCGTCAATACGTTATGGCACCTTATCAGAAACTTAAGACCAATCGGTGTGGGGTTGATGCTTTTTTACAGCAAAATGATTTGCTTCGAAATACGATCAAGGCTTGCCAGCAACAAAATAAACAGGAGGAAAAATAAAAATGGCAGAATTGAAAGATAGTGGCAATCGCAGAGAGTTTGAGACAGGCGCTGTGCGAGATATGCAGGAAGGGAAGGGACGGATGGATCTTGTCCCTTGGGGGATTGCTCTGAGTATCCGCGAGGTAATGGGTGATCTCTTCTATATCAGACACTATGGCTATGAAGTCACAAATGGCAAGTATCGAGCAGTCAGTGCTTATCAGTGCATTGGCCCGATTGTAGAATATGCGGAATGGATGGACAAAGAGCTCAATGACACAGAAGTTATGTGCGGAAACCATCCAAATCCCATTAATCGTCTTCAGGAAATCGAGAATACATTTGTCAAAATGGCGGCAACCTTCATTATGTTCCAGCAGGTCGTGCCTGATCCTATGAACGGCCAATATGATTTCAATCATCAGTCGTTTAGTTACGATGATAAAGGAGCAGTCATCACGCTTTTGAATGACGAATGGGCTTCTACAATGCTTGAAGTAGCCAAACATTATGAGGATGGCGCTCGAAAATACTCTGAAAACAATTGGCGAAAAGGCATGAATCCCAAGATTTACTTTGATTCGGCCATGCGGCATTTCATGAAATGGTGCAGACGGATGACAGATGAGCCTCATAATCGTGCATTCATTTGGAATTGCATGTGTGGAGCTTGGGAGGCTCAGCAGGAACGTCATAAGATTGCTTGTAATGCAGCTAAAACAGAGAGCGCCAATGTGGCCGAGCAGGCGATTCCGGATTCTATGAATGTGCTTCAGAGCATTCATGGATGGGGTCCAGGGCCGATCGATGGATGACAGTATAAGGATACCTCTAGGGGGTCGAAATGCCTCCTAGAGGCCTTAAAATACGAAATAGAGGGTGTTTTAATATGTATATGTTTGTTTACAGAAAGAAAACTGCAGAAAGAAACAGAAACGATAATCTCAGTATCGTGCTTTCTCACAAAGATAACTGGAAAGATGCTTTATGCGACTATATCAAATACAGAGATGATCGGACGCTTGGCGAGAGTGATCTAGACACTTTAAAGCTCTTTAAGAAAGCTCTCTCAAATCTCTCGCTCAATGAGGCGATTCAGCTCATGTATCTGGTATATGGCGACGATCAGATCCTTTTGGATATGTTTGATAATGTCCAAAGAGTTGATTTTGGGCAGAGTTCTCCGGATCCGGATAGTTCTAATACGCCTTCGTGAGAAAATCTTGGTCTATAATGGGGTAAACCCACAATTTTTAAGGAGGTTTTCTTATGAAGATCAAAGAATTAAAGGAAAAAGGCATTGAATTTGTAAAAGGAAACAAAGCTGCAATTGCAGTTGGCGGAAGTGTATTCGTCTACGGCGTTGGGATGTATCTTTGGGGAAGAAAAAATGGCTTAATCAATGGATCTAAGGCAACTCTTAAGTATTTTAAGGATGAAATCGATGGTGGAAGATTTCTTAATGGACTTGAGAATGGCGCTGGAGATTATATTAGAGAGCGTTTTCGGAACGAAGCACATCTTGATAATGCATTCAATCCGTTTGAAGAAGCTGTAAAGCATCTGAGTAATCCAGAGAATACAAAAAATGTCTGTGGAATTGTTGTCTTGACAAAGAAAAACAACTAAAATGTGTGGATTGAGGGCTCGGAAACGGGCTCTCTTCCCTTTAAAATTACCTAAAAATCGAAAATTTATGGTCAAAATGGCCATTTTTAGAGGTGAAAATGATGAAAAAACGGACAAAAAAGACGGTTTCGAGAGTGATTTCTGGAGTTTTAGCGACTCTTTTTCTGGTCGGAATTGGCCTTTTGGGGCTCTCTGGATTGGGAAGTATTCATGCAAAAGCATGCGATTTTGAGCTCGATGAGGGCATTTCTTGGGGCTCTGATGGGCTCTATTATATGCCTGCCGAGCTGATTTCAGAGGGTAATTGGAGCGCTTTTCGTGGGTCAAATGGCATGGTTTATGAGTATGATCATAATGTTTTTGGCGATGATTTGGAGGATGCTCCGTATCTTTTGACGATGGATTCGAGAGGTACGAAAGAGTGGTATGATGACAAAATTTTGGTCGTTTGGAGGTCGGTTTCGTGAGTAAAAAGATCAAGAAATTTTTGGCCATAATTTGTTCACTTTTGATCATATTTTGGAGCTTTTTGGTGTGCTGGATTATCCTTGGAAAACCTTGATATTTTTGAGGATTTTTGGAGCTTTTGGGGGTGTTTGAAAAAGTACAAATTTATGGGACACTTTATGGGACAAAAATCTCAAATGGGCCATAAATTTGTCCCAAAATGCATTCGCGAAAATAACACGGCTCGGAAAATTCGGCATTTTTGGGCCAAAAAGTGGTCCAATAGGCCAAAAAAGTGGTCAGTAAAAAATTTTTGTCCCACGCTCAAACCGTTGCGGCACAAGGGTTTCAGGGTTTTTTGGGACAAAAGACCACTTTTTAATTTAATTTATCTCAGAAATTGAAATAATATATAAAAATAATTGAAAAATTTTTGGTCTTTTGTCCCATAGCCTATTTTTGAGTGAAAAATGACAGTTTAAATGCCGATGAAAAAGTATACGATTTTGGAGGTCAAAATGTGTTTTATTAACTGTGTCATCGCACTTCTATTTTTGATTAGTTGCATTTTTACAAAGGATCCTTCTGGGATGCCTTATGTAATTATATTTTTTGTGTTGGCAATTGTTGGAGAGCTTACAGATGCTATCTCCAGATTGTTGATTTCAAAATCCAAAAATCTTGATAAGATTACTGAAAAGTTAGATACAAAACTGATCTATTTGAATGATATTTCGGAGGATAAAGATGATTAAAGTTTTTGCTATTATTGGTGCTTGGATTATTGGCACTGGAATTGCTGCACTCGCTTGTAGTAAAGATACAGAGATTGAGCCTGTCGCATATGCATATTCAATTGGATTTGCAGTTGCATTGATTCTTGGATTCTGGATTTGGTCTTAAGGTCAAAATAAGTGTTTTTAAAATTCGCGAAAAAATCATGCTCTTTTATGGAGAGGAATAGAAAATAATGGGCGACTTTTATTAGAAGTTCCTTTGAGAGATTGTAGCTTAAGTGGGAGAGCACCTACCGTAAGGTAGAAGGTTATGGGTTCAATCCCCATCAATCTCTCTTTTCTTTCCTAAAAAGATGAGGTGAATAAAATGGCAGGAAAGGAGAACAAGTTCCAAGCAGATCTTGTAAAAGAAATCAAGAAACGATTTCCTGGCGCAATCGTATTGAAGAATGATGCTAACTATTTGCAAGGCATCCCCGATCTTACTGTTCTATGGAACAGATGCTGGGCTATGCTTGAATGCAAGAAAAGCAGTCATGAAATACATCAGCCTAATCAAGATCTTTATATTCAAATGGCCGACAATTTAGGCTTTGGGCGTTTCATCTATCCCGAGAATAAGGAGGCAGTCCTCGATGAAATGGAACGATCATTCAAAATTCGAAGATAAGCATGCGTTCTTAAGTCCGAGTAAACATACATGGCTTCGCTATGATGCTGAAACTTTGAGACAAAGATACTTCAATGAGCAGGCAAAACAACGCGGTACCGAGTTGCATGAATTCGCTGCTAAGTGCATAAAGCTGAGGCAAAGATTGCCTAAACAGCCCAGAACACTTAATATGTACGTGAATGATGCAATTGGGTACTGCATGGATCCCGAGGTGCTTTTATTTTACTCGCCGAATTGTTTTGGCCATGCTGACACAATTAGCTATCGAAAGAATTTTCTAAGGATACATGATCTTAAGACTGGCGAGAATCCGGTAAGTATGGATCAACTTATGATTTATGCGGCACTGTTCTGTCTTGAGTATAAGATCAGACCAACATCACTTGACGGATCTGAACTTCGGATCTATCAAAAAGATCAGGTTCTTTGTCATAATCCAGAAGCTGCAGATATTAAGGACATCTGTAACAAGATTGTTCAGTTTGACACTGAGTTATCTAAAATTCAATTAGAGGAGGAATGAGCGCATGGATATTGAAAATCAAAATGAACTAATGCATTATGGTATCAAACGCCGTTCCGGCAGATATCCTTGGGGATCCGGTAAGGAACCTTATCAAGATGGGTCCAAGCCAACTAATTCAGAAAAAGTTATATCTGATCTAAATAGCGATATGAATTCATGGAGTTATGGCGTTGTTATAAATGGAAAGAAATACACCGACGCCGATAAAGTTGACTGGTCAAAATACAAAACTCAGCCAATAGAAGAAATTGAAAAATATCATACTGGAATATGCTGGGATTTTGTAAACTATCAGCATAAAAAATTTAAAGATGCTGGAATCAAGGATGAATCGTACATGTTTGTAATGCAAATTGGTGACGATCCAAATAATATAGTCACGCATACATTCTCGATGATCGACAATGGAAAAACCTGGTTTGAGTCAAGTTGGTTTAAGCATCAAGGTGTTCACAAAGTAGATTCCTATAAAGATGTGATTGAAGAACTGATTGACTCTTATGGGGATGGAAATGCATTCGATGTGTACAAATATAATCCTGATGGACTAGATAAGAACCTTACGAATTCTGAATTTTTTAAAGCTACAACTAAAAACATGGTTTATTCAGATGGTGATCGCAAAAAGCAGCTAAAGCATTCATCTATTGCAGATGAAATCTATAGCTATTATGGATGCGCCACGGATCGGGACCAGTTAATGCATTATGGTATCAAGCGCCGTTCCGGCAGATATCCTTGGGGCAGTGGCGATAATCCTTATCAGCGCAGTGGCGACTGGATTTCTCGTGTCGATGAGCTTAAAAAGAGCGGAATGAATGAGAAAGAAATCTGCGATGCTATGCTGGTTGATTCTGTAAAAGAGTTGCGTTTGCTCGTTCGTATCGCCTCTAATGAGCGTAAGATGGATCGCGTTGCAACTGTGCGATCTATGATGGAACATGGCAAAAATACAAGCGAGATTGCGAGAGAACTTGGTGTAAACGAAAGTTCTGTTCGTAGCTGGCTAAATCCAGAATCCATTAAAAGAACTGAAGCACCTGCTAAGACTGCTGAGATTCTGAAAGAAGAATTGAAGAATAAGAAGATGCTTGATGTTGGCGCCCAAGTTGAATCTGAGCTTGGCGTTAGTCGAGATACACTTGATACAGCCATTCGAATGCTTGAAGCTGAAGGATATCAGCGTTATGGTGTTGGTGTGGCACAGGCCACAAATACAAAGCTTCGAACTACTGTTGAAGTTCTTGCTAATCCAGAATATGATCAGGCATATGCATACAAGAATGTCGGCGAAATCGCATCTGTTGCTGACTATCATTCTACTGATGGTGGTGTTCGCTGGGATAAGAGAGAATATCCTTCCAGCATTGACAGTAAGCGTGTCGATATTAAGTATGGCGATCAAGGCGGATCCGATATGGATGGTGTCATCTTGATTCGTCCTGGTGTAAAGGACTTGGATCTTGGCAACAGTCATTATGCTCAGGTTCGAATTATGGTTGATGGTAAACACTATCTCAAAGGTATGGCTATGTACTCTGATGATATTCCTGATGGAAAAGATATTGTGTTTAATACCAATAAACCTACTGGAACACCGTTTGAGAAAGTCTTAAAGGATATTAAGGAAGATCCGGATAATCCTTTTGGTGCTTTGATTAAAGCTGGCGGCCAAAGTTGGTACACTGATGAGAACGGCGAGCGAAAGTTAAATGCTATTAATAAGCTGAAAGAAGAAGGTGACTATGAAAAGCAAGCTAGAAGTTTGTCTTCTCAGTTTCTTTCAAAACAGCCAATCGAGTTGATCAATCGTCAGTTGAATGAACAGTACAATAAGTACAAAGAGCAATATGATGAGATCTCTCAGCTTACCAATCCAACTGTTAAGAGGAAACTTCTCGATGACTTTGCTGGTTCTTGCGACACTGCGGCTGTTAGTTTAAAAGCAGCTGCTCTTCCTGGGCAAACAACACAGGTTATCCTTCCTCTGCCTAAGATTAAAGAGAATGAAGTCTATGCGCCCAACTATGAGAATGGCACTAAGCTTGCTTTGGTTCGTTTTCCTCATGCTGGCACATTCGAGATTCCTGTACTTACCGTTAATAATAACGATAAACAGGGTGAAAAACTTCTTGGTCCTTCTGTAACAGATGCTATTGGCATTAATCCAAAGACTGCTCGGCAATTGTCTGGTGCTGACTTCGATGGCGATACTGTTGTTGCGATTCCTACTGAAAAGAATGGCATTAATATTCAACATAGAAAGTACCTCAAAGAACTTGAGGACTTTGATCCTAATATTTATACCATTCCAGAAGGATCCAGTGTCAAGCCAATGAGCAAAAAGTATCAGCAAAAACAAATGGGTATGGTGTCAAATCTACTCACAGACATGACAGAAGGCGGTGCTCCAGAATCTGAAGTTGCTAGAGCTGTTAAGCATAGTATGGTTGTCATCGATGCAGTCAAGCATAACTATGACTATCGCCAATCTGCTAGAGATAATGGGATTGCTGAGCTAACTAAAAAGTGGCAACGTTGGGTTGACGCTGACGGAAATGTCCATTATGGCGGTGCATCAACCATTATTTCTAGGCATAAGCAAACCGATGAAGTCCCGGAACGTCGTGGATCTGGTGTTATCGATAAAGAGACTGGCAAGATTATTTACAAAGAATCTGGGAGACTCATTTGGGATCGAGAAACTGGTGACTACCGCCGGGATAAGGATGGCAACCCCGTCAAGGCTACAACCAAAGTTCCAAAGATTCTAAATAGAGAAGATGCACATGAATTGTCCTCTGGTCATCCAAAGGATGAGGTATATGCAGACTTTGCAAACCAGATGAAAGCCCTGGCAAATGAGGCCCGTAAGCAAATGGTAAACACCCCTCGCTTAGAGTACAGCCCCTCTTCTGCTAAGACTTATGCAGAAGAAGTTAACTCTTTGAATGCTAAACTGGGTAAGGCTCAGCTTAACATTCCTAAGGAGCGCCGGGCACAAGCTATTGCTAATTCAATTATCAATGCCAAAACAGAAGCCTACCCAGAATTGAAGGATAAGCAAAACAAGAAGAATCTTGATAAGATTCGGCAAATTGCAATTAATGATGCTCGTGCACGTGTTGGTGCTTCCAGTAAAGGCACACGAATTGACATCACCGATAAAGAATGGAAAGCCATCCAATCTGGTGCAATTAGCGATTCTAAACTTATGCAGATCTTCAGATTCTCTGATATGGACAAGATTCGTAGTTATGCTATGCCTAAAACAGCAACTGCTTTGACTACAGCCAAGGTTTCTAGAATTCAAACAATGTCTGCAAAAGGTGCTACAAATGCACAGATTGCTGAAGCATTAGGAATTTCGCCTTCAACTGTTGCAAAGTATTTAAATGGAGGTGAAAGCTAATGTCTCGTCTTGTTGCATTAACAACATTTGACAATCCTTTCGATCCTTTTGATGACTTTGCGAATTGGTGGCGTTTTGATATGGACCATGGCTACAACTCATGTGGTTATCTGGCTCGTCTAGCCTATACCACGGACCAGTTCTCTGACAAAGAAAACCAAATCGAAATTGAAAGAGCGATTGATCAGATCATTGCTGTCGATCCTTTTGGAATTCGAAAGAAACTTGTAAGAGAAGAAAAAGATGAATAAAAAATCCATTTTGAATGAAATCATTTTGATTAGACCTGTTCCTCTGTCCATTTTGATAGGGGGAGGGGTCCGTCAAAATGACCCCCCCTATGCATCGCGGCTCTCTTAGAAATTTCTCCGGGGGTCAAAATGCCAGAACAATTCTGCTCAGGGAAATGCCTCGGGTCACAGATTCACCTCCTGTGTTATTTAGGGTTTTCTGCCATGATCTTTCTCCTGCCGAGATTGCCTCCTGTATGGCCTATCCGTCTTTCCGTCCATTCTTTCCATAAAACCCGAGGCATTTTTCTGGGCAGAATTGTTCTATAACTTACTAAATCTATCTGAGAGGAGGTAGAAACCATTGGCAAAAGCTGCTAATAACAAGACAAAAGCCAAGAATCGTCCGGCCCTGTCAGTAGAAGCTAGGGAAGCTCATCTTATTTCCCTCGCTGAGGACCTAGCGGAGCAGCAATTGAGAGATGGAACTGCTTCTTCTCAGTTGATTACCCACTATTTGAAGCTTGGATCTACGCGCGAACGGCTCGAAAAGAAACTTCTTGCCGAGCAAGTCGAATTGGCATCTGCTAAGAAAGACAATATTCGTGCGCAGGCCCGTCAGGATGAACTTTATGAAGCAGCTATGAAAGCCATGCAACGGTATAATGGCGATATGGATGAGGAGGAATACGATGAAGACATATACTGAGCTTCTTAGTATTCCAGACTACATTGGTAGAGTTGAATATTTGGAAACACATTCATGCATTGGTGAAGAAACTTTTGGATGGTCTCGATATTTGAATCAAGCTCTCTATCACTCAGATGAGTGGCAAAAGTTTCGAAGAGATATTATCATTAGGGACGAAGGCTGCGATCTTGCACTTCCTGGTTATGATTTGGAAAGTGGTGATATTATCATTCACCACATAAATCCAATTACACCAGAACAGATTGAAGCTCGAGATCCTGTAATATTCTCTAAGAACAATGTTGTTTGTGTCTCTGGTAGAACTCACCGGTGTATCCACTATGGTGGCATTCGAAATGCTATATTTTCAGTGCTGAACCGTACACCTAACGATACCTGTCCATGGAAAATACCGAAAGGAGGGGATCGCTAATGAGCGTGTTTACCCAGGCTGAAATCGAGTCGAGTATTCTGCTTTCCATCAAGAAAGCTATCGGGGCGGCCCCTGATTATACTCCCTTCGATGTTGACATTATCATGCATATAAACTCGCAATTAGCAAATCTCTATCAAATCGGTTTGGATGCTGCTAAAAGCGTTGTTGTGAATGGACCTGATCAACTTTGGACAGATTTGATTCCTGCTGGTGATTCCCGTCTCCAGTTTGTGAAGACATATATTTATGCCAAAGTAAAGATGATCTTTGATCCGCCTACTTCGACCGCACAGATGCAAGCTTTAAAAGATGCCGCCAATGAAGCAGAATTCCGAATTTCTACAGCTGTTGATAAACCCTATGATGATCTCAATCCAGTCAACCCGATGGCAACTGGCGATCACTCCCTGCTTAAGAATCGTGATCTTCCTGATCAGCATCCTATCAAGGCTATTACAAATCTGGATGAGACAATTCAGGAGACTAAGACTAGTTTGAGTGAGAAGTTGAGTAAGTCCAATGCCATGACTGAGGCTCAGATCGATGCGATCATTAATAAGTCTCGTTGGAAGAAGTCGACGAGGTGATCTTATGGCTGCGAAGAATTTTTTAGATCAAGCCGGTCTGGGTTATCTGTGGGTAAAGATAGCCAATGCAATTTCTACATCTGTATCTGTTACGGAAAAGAAAATTCCTACTAAGGTATCTCAGCTTGAAAACGATAATAAATATATTACCATTGCTGAAGTTCCTTCTGACACAGCTATTTCTGCAGAAACGATACGAGCAATCGTAAACGGAACATATTCTACAACTGAATAGAAAGGAGGTAGAGTATGGCTACCCCTAATTTTCTTGACCAAGCAGGTTTAGGTTATCTTTGGACAAAGATTACAGATGCAATTGCGACTTCAGCTCAGACTACCGCAGCAAAAATTCCCACAAAAGTCTCCGCATTCGAGAATGACTCAAAATATATCACTATCGACCAAGTACCTGAAGGTGCTGCCGCATCGACGACTGTTCCTAAAGTTAATGAAGGTTCTGGCGATGTTGGCTCAGAAACAACTTTTGCAAGAGGCGACCATGTCCATCCCACGGATACAACTCGTCTTGCAACAAATGGTGGCGATGCATCTAAAGTCATCGTCAATTTTACGCTTCCGAATCAGCGCCAGCCCATTGTCGCAGGAGAATCATTTGGCACTATTGCTGGTAAAATTCTGAAGTATATGAATGACTTTGGAACTTGCGCGTTTAAGAGTATAATCCTAAAAGAAGATCTTGCACCTTCTGTGAAGTCTTCTCTTGAGAAGGCAGACTCCGCACTACAGTCCTATACTGAAACAGACCCGACTGTCCCCGAATGGGCGAAATCTCCGACCAAGCCATCTTACACTGCTTCTGAGATTGGAGCAGTAAGTCTCGACTATGCAAATGAGAATTTTGCTAAAAAGTCTGATGTTACAAGTATCTATCGTCCGAAAGGCACCAAACCAACTTATGATGACCTTCCGACTACTGGCAATGAAGTTGGCGATGTGTGGAATGTCGCGTCGGATGACATGAACTATGCATGGACTGTTGATGGCACTTGGGATCCGCTCGGTTCCAAGATTGAGATTAGTTCGATCAGCAATGATACGATTGACCAGATTGTTGCTGGAACAAGTGAATGATGGAGGTGACCTTAAAATGGCTGCCTTCCTTGATCCTGACGGTCTGAATCTATTTTATGGTTTAATTGCTGCAAAGTTCGGAGCTGGTGCTGCAAATGGCTCTATGGATTATTCCAAAGCAACCTATACTGGTGATGGAAAAACTGCAATCGCGGATCAGCTCTACATTCCGAATCTAAAACGAGCAACTGATTTAAATGCCAGTCAAATGGATTTGGCAATTATTTCTGGAACGCCAAAAAATGAGAATGGTGCTGATAGCTTTGGGATTATTTGGGGCGGAACTGGACTTACAGGCGTAGGAATAAGTGTTTATCGTGATTATGATGCCGATATTCTTACTGTTTCTATGCTGCGAAGAGTTCAACTCTATGCAACATATCTGGATGGAGTTCCTTATGGAAGAATTCAGTTCAATCAGTTGCCTAGTGGTTTTACTCCATATGATCCAGCATTTACAGCATTGCAACCAGACTATGCAAAAGCCATGCTTCGTGATGCCAATACGTATTATACGATTGGTTTGTTCAAATTCAGCAACTCTGTAATTGATAGCCAATAAATTACATGATGCTTAAATTTTTAGCATATTTACTCCTAGGAAAGGAGGGCTTACATGGCTGTATATGGCGATGAACTTTACCATTATGGCGTTCCGAGGAAGTCGGGTCGGTATCCATATGGTTCTGGTAAAGAACCTTATCAGAACAACCCAAAAAAGCGTCGTTTGAACAAAGACGAATCTGCTCCAAAAGCAAAACCTAGTTCAAAAGGTTCCGCTCAGGAAAATTCTTCCAAAAAGCCTGAAAGTATTTGGGCAAAGCATCGAAGACTGCAGGCTGAAAAACGGAATGCAGAGATAAGAGAAGCTAAACGAAAAGCTGCTGTTCAGGCGGAAGAAGAACAAAAGAAGAAAGAAGCTGCTAAACTAGCTAGTCAGAAAGCAAAAGAAATGTCTGACGAAGAACTAATTCGTGCAATTAATCGGCTTCGACTCGAGCAAACTTATATGAGTATGGTGAACCCTTCCAATCAGCAACCCCAGCAACAGCAATCTCAGAAAATTAAGACTACTGTTGATAGAGGTAAGCGATTGATCGATAAGATGAAATCAGGCTCTAAAGATATTGCCGATCTTTCACAGAATATTGGCAATATTATGGGTGGTGCACAAAAGGCTTATGCAAATTACCAATCGATCATGAAGCTGATGGAGATTGCGAAGAAACAGAAAGGTAACTAATGTCTAAATATTTGTCCAACACTGCAGTGCCTCGCTATTACGGCGAATTCCGGGAGAAGGTACTGGCAGGAGAAATCCCCGTCAATCGAGAGATATCGATGGAGATGAACCGGATCGATGAATTGATTCGGAACCCGGGCGTATATTACGATCCGGCTCCTGTTGAGGGTTGGATCGCATATTGTGAAAGCGAACTAGTCCTAACAGATGGTTCTGATTTTAAGATGATGGATTCCTTCAAACTTTGGGGTGAACAATTATATGGCTGGTTTTACTTTGAAACTCGGAGCACTTATGTTCCAGATCCTCAAGGTAAGGGCGGCCGATATGTTACTAGAAAGTTGAAGAGAAGACTTATCCATAAACAGTATCTTATTGTTGGACGAGGCGCTGCAAAGTCCTTGTATGATTCTTGTGTCCATTCATATGGGCAGAACGTCGATACATCAACAACTCAGCAGATTGTAACAGCGCCAACTATGCGCCAGGCTGAAGAAACGACGACTCCTCTGGCAACAGCCATTGCGCGTGCACGTGGTCCTGTCTTTAAGATGCTTACTGCTGGGTCTCTACAGAATACAACTGGAAGCAAAGCAAATCGTTGCCAACTGGCGTCTACTAAGAAGGGTATCATGAATTTCATGACAAATTCGCTAATCGAGATTCGCCCCTTAAGTATTGATAAACTTCAGGGTTTGCGATGCAAGTATGCAACGGTCGACGAGTGGCTTTCTGGTGATATTCGTGAAGATCCCATTGGCGCTATTGAACAGGGTGCTTCCAAAGTCAAAGACTACCAAATCGTGGCGACCTCTTCTGAGGGCACTGTACGAAATGGTGTCGGTGATGCAATCAAAATGGAGTTGCAATCGATTCTAAAAGGTGAGTATCAGAACCCGCATGTCTCCATTTGGTGGTATAAACTTGACAGTGTTGACGAGATCAATGACCCGGCAATGTGGATTAAGGCAAACCCCAATATTGGAATCAGTGTGAGTTATGATGCTTACCAGCAAGATGTTGAGCGCGCCGAGAAAGTTCCTTCTGCAAGAAATGATATTCTTGCCAAGAGATTTGGCCTTCCTATGGAGGGCTAC
>ERZ1673741.319-NODE-319-length-59367-cov-115.877276_pt1 | contig 59367 bp, 50 predicted proteins | sample MGYA00580209_ERZ1673741 | MGnify/ENA primary metagenome ERZ1673741 (study PRJEB41218, sample SAMN15661754) | gut metagenome | host: Homo sapiens | place: Canada: London | collected 2015-08-20/2019-03-30 | study: EMG produced TPA metagenomics assembly of... | reverse complement strand
CATCCCAGGCGGTTCTACCCTGATATTCGAAGTAGAACTGCTGGGAGTGGGATAACCCGGATACTTGAAATTATAAAGATCATTAAGATAAGAGAGTCTTGTCCGGCTATAGTCGGTTCAATTCATCTTCCGCACTGTTCATGCCGTTGTATCTTCCCTTGCGCTTGTTGAATTTCCAGGTTACGGTCAACTTGTAGCTCCATAGCTTGTAATCCTCAGTCTGGGAGAAGTCAACGGCATGCTCGTGGGTTCGCTCCTTGAAGAGCTGCTGATGGAAGAGGTCGTTGGCACTGAAGGCAACCTGTAATCTGCCGTCCATCCACGATTTGTTGGCACCAAGACTCCAGTTCTGAGTGGGGCTGAACTTCGTTTTGCCCACTTGTCCTCCGTTGTCAAAACTGTAGGAGAGCGACAGCTGATAGTCGTTTGGTAGCGTGAAGTAATTGTCAAACGATGCATTCCAAGTTGCTCCGTTGTAACTGATTAGCTCTCCATGATCATTTACGGAGAAGCGCTGGTAAGTGATGCTTGCATTGACATTCGGACGCCAGCAGCCGAAGACGTGCCCCCAGTTGAGATAGGCCATGTATTTCTGCATCTTGTTGAAGTTCATGAATGTACTCACGTATCTTACGGGCTTGTCTTCCGGCACTTCATGCACGTACATGATGGAGTGGTCGATACGGGTATATCTCAGCATTCCCATGAAATCTTTCCACTGTACCGAGTAGGTCAGACGATAGGTGTTGACAGGCTGCAGCTTCGGATTGCTGATCTGATACTGAAAGCGCGAGATATAGTAGATGTTCCCACTGAGCTGACTGAAAGAAGGTCGGGCGGTGGTAGTGCGGAAGCTGAGCGAGTGATGCCACGACGGTTCTTTGAGAGTGATACCGAACGATGGAAACCATTGGTCGTAATGACGCTCCATATTGTCGGGAGATATCTCCGACAGATTGGTGTATCGGGATGTGAGATGCTCGTATCGGATTCCTGCCCACCAGCTCCATTTGCCAGCTTCACCCTGATATTGCAGGTAAGCAGCCGTCTTGGTATCGTGGTTTTTGTATTCCGTAGTTCCAAGCATATCGGCAGAACTTTCGGTTTTTCCCTTGCCTTCCATCAGGCTCCATTCGCCACCATAGTTGATGGAATGTTTGTCAGAGATGAGTTGCTTGACTTCGATTCTTCCACTATAGATATCGTAGTTGGAATTGGAACGGTTGAGGGTTTCCTGCATCTCGCTACCTTCTTTCTCCGTGATAGGCTGGCTGTCAGAATCCTTGTTCCTTGCATAGTCCAGATAAATCTGTGATGAGAAATGCTTCGACCATTTAGCCAGATGGAAGAGGTTGAAGTGGTGGCTGCGCTGGTGTCCCCATTGCTGGCTCTCCGCATCAAAATACTTCATCTCGCCATCCGCATCAGAAAGCTTCATCTCGCTATTTGTATCTTCTCCTGCTGGGTTAGGATAGCGATAGTACTGCTGCTGTTTCTCGCTTCTGCCGCCATTCAGCCAAAGCCCTTCCCATTGTATTCCCACTTCGTGTTGCTTGCTGAGCAACCAGTCGAAGTTGAGTTCTGTAGCGTTATAATTTGCCTTGTTCTTGCCATGGCGGTCGGTTCCGAAGAGATATTCGCCATCTTTGGCTCTTACGAGCGCTTCCTGTGGCTGATGCACATTGTATCGGTTGTCTGTGTAGCCGTAAAATCCTGTGAGCGAAATCTTCTTCGTTACCCAACCCAGGGTCAATTCCTCGTGGTTGGTGTTCACCTCGCTCAACTTATCATACACCTGCATCTTGCCGAATATACCCTCGTCTGTTCTTCTCGTCAGGATTCTCAGTACGGCTCCCGTCGTTGCATCATATTTTGCACCAGGAGTGGTAATGAGTTCTATTTCATCTATCAGCTTCACATCGAGATGAGAGAGTTCGGCAGAGGTAGCCTTTTTGTCGTTGAGATAGATGGTGGGTGCTCCCAGTCCGTTTACCTCCAGGCTTCCGTCGGCGGTTTGTTTCATACCAGGTATGTGCTTCAATACATCATCCAGCGTCGGCTCCTTTGCCAAAGGAGTGTTGCGGACACGGGTAACCAGGGCATCGTTTCTCATTTTGTACATCGGGCGATGACCTGTTACGGTTACGGCTTGAATCTCGGCTTCCTTATCAGCTTTTGTCTCAGCCTCCTTATCAGCATAGATCTCAGTCTCCTTATCAGCTTTGATCGAATCTTTTTCCGTCTGTACCGAGTCTGCGCAAACTCCGGATGTCTGGATTTTCCCGTTTTGTGCTGTTGCACAGGTGGCGGTGGCTAGCATCGCGCATAAAACTGTTTCTTTCTTCATTTTCTTCCTTGTTTTTGTTTTCGTCTGCAAAGGAACAGCTTTTCGGGCTCAAAATCGCAAATAATCATTACTGAAACATTACGCTGGCAAAATAATCTTGCTTCACCTTATTATATATAGTGAAATCTTCGTACCTTTGCATCGAAAAAAGAAAAAATGATATGAATAGAAGAATCAAACAAGTCTGGCTGCTCGCCATCCTTTCCTCTTTCCTGCTGATAGGCTTGCAGACCTATTGGCTCTATAATAGCGTGACCTATTCGATGGGAGAGATGGGGAAGAAAAATGCCGAAAAGGCGGAACAGGCAATAGTCACTTATCAGACAAATATCGGAGCGGCGGTAAAAGAAAAATCACATATCGGTTATGTCGTCACGGCATATTTTTCAGACTTCAAGCGTCCCTGTACTACGATTTGCTCTCCGCTGGATACGGATACAATCATTGGTGGAGTAGTGTATAGCAAGCCGGGATTCGGCAACGTGATGGAGAAGAGAGATACTTTCGATTTGCGTGAGACGGATTCCAACAATTCTTTTGATTGCCTGAATACTTACATCACTTACCAGCTTACCCGCTTTGACAAGGCGCATTTTGACCGTTTCATCAGTAGGAAACTGGGCAATGATTTCATCGGGGCAGAGATGAAGACGGGCAAGCATCGTCTGTGGCAGACAAGAATCGTAGAGCCTCCTACCTTGTTTCATCACGAAATGCTGGTAGAAGTACCTTTCAATCCTATCCAGTATCAGTCGATGCAGATGAGGATGCAGGTGCCGATGCTGCCCATCCTGAAGGGAATGATGTGGCAGATGATAGGAAGTCTGCTGGTTACCATCATGCTTCTCCTGAGCATAGCTTATCTCATCAAGGTGATGCTCCTGCAGAAGAAGGTGGATAAGATGCGAAGCGACTTTGTGCATACGATGATTCACGAGCTGAAGCGCCCCGTGCAGACGCTGAAGATGTGTGTATCCGTATTCTCTGCTCAAAAGACAGATGAGAATGCCCTTATTATGGAGACCGTAAGAGAGGAGAGCGATAACCTGACCGCCTATCTCGCCAAACTCCGTGAAGTAATCAGGGCAGAGGAACATATCCCGCTCCAGATAACTTCTTTCGATATCCATGCCGCCTTGCAGAATCTGGTGGCTGTGTATCGAAAGAACAGACAGAAGGAGGTGAATGTTTCGCTCAATTACCAGCGCACTTCCGACCGGATGATGGGAGATAGAGACCAGCTTCTGAATGTGGTCAGCAATCTGATGGAGAACTCGGTGAAGTATTCCGGCGATATTGTCAATATCCATGTTGCCTGCCGAGATACCGAGAAGGAGGAAGTCATGATTTCTGTATCAGATAATGGCATCGGCATCTCGTCCGATGAACAGCAGAGAGTCTGGACGAAGTTCTATCGCAGCAATGCTTACCCGGATATGATGCAGCCGGGCATCGGCTTGGGTTTGAGTTTTGTGGATATGATTGTGAAGGCCCATGGGGGCAGGAAAATGATGCAGAGCGAAGTGGGCAAGGGAACCAGAATTTCAATCGTCATCCCGCAGCACTCCTGATGCATCCGGTTTAACGCTATAAACAACAGAAAAAATGATCAAGATATTATTTGCAGACGATGACTTGAAGTATTCCATGTTGCTGAAGAGTTTCCTGCAGCAGCATGGCTACGATGTGACTTATGCCGGCAATGGCAAGAAGGCATGGGAGCAGTTCCCGGAGGTGAAGCCCGACCTGGTATTGCTCGACATCAATATGCCGGAGATGGATGGCTATGAGGTGGCTGAGCGCATCAGAGCCATCGCCCCGAAGGTGCTTATCTTCTTTCTCACCGACCGTACGGAGAAGAACGATCGACTGAAAGGTTTCTCCCTGAAGGCAAACGATTATCTTGCCAAACCCTTCTATCCGGAAGAGTTGCTGGCAAGAATAGAGGAGCGGTTCTCTATGAATGAGAGTGAGACGATAGAAGAGGAGGTGTATCATTTCGGTGAAACCACCTTCTGCTATAACAACAATGAGCTTCGTACCCGTTCCTCTCGTGTGCTCATCACCAGCCGACAAGCCGACATCCTCCGTCTGCTGGCGAAGAATATCGGCAATGTAGTAAGCAAGGAGATGATACAGGAGGCGGTGTGGGGTACCGTAAGCTATGCCAACTCCCTGGCTGTGAATGTGCAGATGACGTATCTTCGCCATGCTCTTCAGCATGATGCGACCGTTAAGATTGAGTCGCTGAAGAAAAAGGGATACGTTTTGTCTGTTATTTCTCCAGAGTAACGATGATGTAGCTTCTGCCATCCTTTTTCAGACCTCTTTCCTGAATGGCTTTGGTGCCCTCTTTCAAGATCTCGATGGCTCTGATCTTGCTGGGAGAAATCTTGTTGAATTCCTCTTTAGTCAGCTCCTGCTCTCTGCCCTTGATCAGATAGTGAGGGTCTGGCTTGGGGGCAGGAGGTGTGGTAGTGGTGATGATATGAATCTCTATCACATCTCTTTTGGGTGCCGGCAGGACGTTGGTGTTTACCTGGTAATTCTTGATGGTTTTACCGATGAGTTCCTTGCCGGTGAAGTTTGGAATGCGCTCGCCGTCGATGCTGTAGATACGCAGGGTATCTGCCTTGGATGCCATACTGCTGGTTATGCCCAGCAGGGCAAATGCAATGGTGAAAATATACTTTTTCATAAGCGTGAAATGTTTTATCATTCGTTTAACTGTGCCAATGGAAGTAGCTGATAACTACCATCTTGTGTTTCTTTGATATTGATGGTGTAATGCTGCATGTTGCCGTCGTTGTCCAGGGTTGAGATAACGATGTTATCGCCTTGGCGGTTGATGGTAAGCTGCTCGGCAGAAGGCAGGGCGGCAGAGGCTACTTCATAAATCTGATTGAAATCTTCATGAATGCTTCTTTCTGTTTCAGAAGAGGTCTTTTCGGCATTGCCGGAAGTTTTCTCCTTATTGTCAGAAGAGGTCTCTTCTGTATTTCCTGCAGTCTTCCCTGTATGGTTCTCGCTTCTTTCTGCGATATTCTTTCTTTTGGTAAGGGATATCTTGCTTGTCTTCATTTCCTGTGGAGTCACGATATCCTGGGTTGCAGCCAGGAAGAGGGAGTCGGCACGTTCCATCTTTTCGTATGCGTTCAGGTTCCCGTCTTCATCCTCGGAAGATGGCTGCGAGCGAACCACCTGCTCTGTAGGAATCAGGTTGGCAAGGCCAGGTTGTTGTTCAGAAGAGGATGAAAAATAATCCTTGATAGGGAAGAGCAGGAAGATGAGGCCTGCCAGCATCGCCGTAGCGAGAAGTATCGCAGAGAGGCGTACCCATCTTGTTTCGTGGTTCTTTGAAGCTGCAAGGGACATCTCTTTCATTTGCGGCTGTCCATCAGCTTCTTCTTTTCTGTCCAGTTCTTTCATCTCTTCTTTTCCGTCCAATTCTTCCATCATTTCCATTTCTGTTTGATGGAAATTCGGAGTATAGTTCTCCATTCCCAGCATCAGGTTTCTGATGTCGAGATCCTCATCCGTTAAATCCTTATTCTCGCAATGGCGATAGAAATCAGCCAATGCCTGTTCTTCCTCCACGCTGGTATCAGCATCGAGGTAGCGCTCTATCAGCTCGTGGCGATAGGTTATATCTTCTAGTTTCTTCATTTCTTTCCTTTTTATGTGTATGATGCAAGAAGAGGCGAAAGGTAAACAAAAAAATGCTACCTTCGCACATTTCTGTGCAAAGATAGCATAAAAATTTGAGATATAGACATATCTTTTATTTTATTTGCGGATGAAGTGGCTTATTCCTCTGTTTTTGCCATCATTACAATGATATTACAGGTGCAGAAAATCAGTGATGTAACAGCTTTGTAATACTTATGTTTTACGGTAGAAATATCTTCTCCTTACCTTTGCAGTCGAAATGAAGAAGATGTCTTTCCGCATCATCGGAAAAGATTTCATTCGGAATAAAGAAAATCAGATTTACGTGTATATATAATAAGGTAAGAAATGAAGAAGAAAACGTATCTGTTGATGGCACTCGCTATGGTGTCGATGGGAATGAATGCCCAAAACTCAGAAAAGAGTTCTCTTGGAAACGATGCGCCTGAATTCGTAAAGACGATGAAGATAGGTGGAACCATCCGTTCTAAGTATGAATACCAAACCGAAGAAGGGGAGGGACGATTTGAGGTGCGTACGGCCCGTATCAATGTAGCAGGAAATGTAACAAAGGAGGTTAGTTATAAGGCTGAGATTGATCTCTGTGATGAGGGTAAGATCAAGATGCTCGATGCTTATACCCGTATCAAGCCTTGGAAGACTCTGCAGCTTACCATCGGTCAGGAACGCGTGCCATTCACTATTGATGCTCACCGTTCTCCTCATCAGCAGTACTTCGCCAACCGCTCGTTCATCGCCAAGCAGGTGGGTAACGTGCGCGATGTGGGTGCTGAAATCGGATACACCTGGAATGTAGGTTTCCCTATCGTGGTGAATGCCGGTATCTTCAACGGTTCGGGCTTGACCAACCAGAAGGATTACTGGACCAAGGGCGTCAACTATTCTGCCAAGGCTCAGTTCCTCTTTCCGAATGTGAACCTGGTGTTGAGTACCCAGAAGATCAAGCCATCTGATGTTACGGTAACGATGTATGATGGCGGTATCACCTTCCACAAGGGTGGTTTCATTGCAGAGGTGGAGTATCTTTACAAGCATTATGGCAAGGGTGCTTTCCACGATGTTCATGCATTCGATGGTTTTGTTTGCTATGACATTCCGGTGGCTAATCCTAAGAGCCTCATCAGGAAGGTTTCTCCTTTGGCAAGATATGATTTCATGAGCGACCACAGTGATGGTACCCGATATGGCGGTTCTGATACAGAACTGGGTGCATTGAAGATTAATGATTACAAGCGTCATCGTGTTACGGGCGGTGTAACCCTGAGCCTTGCCAAGCCATTCATCTCTGATATCCGTATCAACTACGAGAAGTATTTCTATCGCAAGGGTGGTATAGCTAAAGTTTCAGAAAAGGATAAGATTGTTGTGGAGTTCATGACAAAGTTCTAATAATAGTTTATAGTTAAGAGTTTATAGTTTATAGCAACAGTCATCTATAAACTCTTAACTATAAACTTCTTACAGCATTCCCTTAGAGCTAGGAAGCTCGAAGTGGTAGATGTCTCTCTTCACCGCCATTTTCAGCGAGCGGGCAAGCGCCTTGAAGATGCCTTCTATCTTGTGATGCTCATTTTCGCCTTCAGCCTTGATGTTGAGGTTCATCTTTGCTGCATCACTCAGACTCTTGAAGAAATGCTTGAACATCTCGGTTGGCATTTCGCCCACCTTCTCTCTGTGGAACTCGGCATCCCAAATCAGCCATGGACGGCCACCGAAATCCAATGCTACCTGACAGAGACAATCATCCATTGGCAGACTATAGCCGTATCTTTCTATTCCGCGCTTGTCACCTAAAGCCTGCAGCAGGCATTCGCCCAGTGCAATACCCGTATCCTCAATGGTATGATGCTCATCCACATAGAGGTCGCCCTTGGTATGGATGGTGAGGTCCATCATGCCGTGTTTGCCTATCTGTTCCAGCATGTGGTCGAAGAAACCGAGACCGGTAGAGATGTCGCATTTGCCTGAACCATCGAGATTTACCTTGATGTAGATATCCGTCTCCTTGGTGGTGCGCTTCACTTCTGCGATACGGTCACCGGCAAAGAGAATCTCGGCTATCTTGTCCCAGTCCATGCCATCCTTTCCGAGAATCAGACTCTTGCAACCCAGGTTTTCGGCAAGTTGGGCATCGGTTTCACGGTCACCGATTACATAACTGTTTGCCATATCGTAGGCAGGATTGTCGATGTATTCGGTCAGCATGCCTGTTCCTGGCTTGCGCATTGGTGAGTTATCTTCAGGGAAGTGGCGGTCGATGTGCTGCTTGGCGAAGTGGATGCCCTCGCTCTCCAGGGTCTGGATGATGAAGTTGTGTACTGGCCAGAAGGTATTCTCCGGGAAGGAGTCGGTGCCCAGTCCGTCCTGGTTGCTCACCATCACCAGCTCGTAGTCGGTGTGCTGGGCAATAAAGGCGAGGTTGCGGAACACGCCCTTGGTGAATACCAGCTTCTCGAAGCTGTCAATCTGTTCGTCCTCTGGTTCCTGAATCAGAGTTCCATCGCGGTCGATGAAGAGTAATCTTGTCTGTTTCATGTCTCTTATATATTATGTTAATACGATTAATATTTTTCTATCTCTGTAGTTGCCATTTTCTGGCTTTCCTTCATTCTCTGTTTCTCTTCGTCTTGCACCTTGTAAGAGCCGAATTGATAGGCAAGTGAAATGCCAAGCCAGCTCAGGGCGTAGATGATGAGCTGGAAGGTGATGGTGAACACCAGGAAGAGGAGTGGGGTGAAATAACCCGGCACACCGAGCGGGTCGCCATCAAGTGCACCGAGCTGTGAATAGAACTGTGCGATGATGAGGATGATGGAAGGCAGGGCTGCGATAAAGGTAGCGATGCCTACGATAATCATGCCGAGAAAACTGGTCAGAAAGAAACCTCCGAAGTGGCGGAGAACGCGGAGGAGGGATTTTCCTATCTTGCGCTTTTTGCCCTTAGAACACAGTTGCTTTCTTGGCAGAAGATGCCAGAATGATACGATAGCCATTACGATAGTGGCTCCGTAAATGATGGTTTGCAGAATGAACGAAGCCATCGGATTCACGGCTCCCCAATCGTGAAGCGGTTTGTTGGGGAGGAGGAAATAGAGTACGATAGCCAGCAATACAGCAAATGGAACATGGGTAGTCCATGTCTGTTTTACGAGTGATCTGAAGTCACTTGTTATGGTATCGTATGATGCTCTCATGCAGGCAGTTATACTGCGATGCTTAAATAATTCATTTACTTCCATAACTATCTTGTTTTAATTTCTAATTATCGCTTTTGTATTTTTTACCTTTAAAAGTTTTTTTACCTTTTTACTTTTTTACCCTTTTACCTTTAAAAGTTTCTTCTGAATTCAGAGCAGGTAATGGCGGTAGCGATAGCCACATTCAGACTGTCGGCTGTAGCTCTACCTTCCGGAAAGTTAGGGATGAGCAACTTGTGATTCACCTTCTTTGCCAGAGCAGGCGAAATGCCTTTTCCTTCGTTTCCCATCACGATAAGTCCTCGGTTTTCGAGCTTTTGCTGATAGATGTTGTCGCCATCGAGCAGGGTGCCGTAAACGGGAACATCGGCAGGAAGTGATTCTACCAGTCCCAGCAGGTCGCCATATTCTACCTTCACTCTTGCTATGCTGCCCATCGTAGCCTGAACCACCTTCGGATTGTATACGTCGGCAGTATCCTGACTGCAGTAGATATGGGTGATGCCAAACCAGTCGGCGATGCGGATGATGGTGCCCAGATTGCCCGGGTCCTGAACGCCGTCGAGCGCCAGACTCAGTTCGCTGGTATTAATAGAGTAATCTCCTGATGTTGCCTGTTTGAATACGGCAAGCACCTGTTGCGGATGTTGCAGGAAACTCACCTTCTTCAGTTCTTCATCAGTAACCTCTATCACTTCGGTTTCAGCCCCGAAGTGTTTGCCCCGGAGCCATTCGCAGGTAGCCACAATCAGGTCGGCAGGTTGCAGAGCGAGCAGATCGTCTACCACCTTGAAACCTTCTGCCACGAACTTTCCTTCTTTATTTCTGTTCTTCTTCAGTTCGAGCGAACGTATGTACTTTATTTTATTCTTGCTAATCATTTATTTTTTGTCTATATGTGTGCAAAGGTAACATAAAATATAGACATTTCAAAATAAAAAGTGCTAAATATTTTGTATTTAATTTGTTTTGCATTATCTTTGCATATCAAAAACGATAGATATTTTGAAAAAAGAAACGATTTCATTACTTGCCTTGCCGCTGCTTATAGCATCTTGTTCTTCAAGCAAAATGGTGCCGGAAGGGGAGTATATATTAAATAAGGTGGAAGTGAAGAGCGACTCGGCAGGGTATAATGCCGGGGCGCTCAAGCAGTATGTGCGCCAGAAAGAGAAGCCGAAACTCTTCTCGCTCTTCAAGAATCCTTTCAGCAAGAAGCCTGTCATCTACGATACTTTGCAGGCGCGGCTCTCCTGTCAGGATCTGCTTACCGCCATGCAGAACCAGGGCTTCATGCATGCCGGGGTGTCGCTCTATACCACCAAGAAAGGAAAGAAACTGGATGCTACCTATCTGTTGCATCCCGGAGAACCTTTTATGATAGGTAAGGTGAAATATGAAGTGGAAGATGAACATATCCAGCAACTTCTGCATCTCGATAACCCCGATAATCAGCAGATTAAGCCGGGAATGAGATTTACGGTAGAAACATTGGATAATGAACGCAGGCGTATCTCCAGCCTTCTGACCAATGATGGCTATTTCCGCTTTCATAAAGATTTTATCCAGTTTTCTGCCGATACGATTGCGGGACAGAAGGATATCGCCCTGACGCTACACCTGATGAAGTATAAGGCAAACAGTAATGCTCCTGAGGTTGATCATACCCGATATGAAATCAGAAACATCAACTATCTGAGTAATGACAGCGACCGAATCCATTTGCGCCATCAGGTTTTGCTCAATGCCACTGCCCTCAGCGAAGGCCGTCCCTACAGTGCCGCCGCCTTGCAGCGCACCTATAACAACTTTGCCCGTCTGCAGGCGGTGAAGTATACCAATATCAGTTTCTCTGAAGTTCCTGACAGCAACCAGGTTACGGAGAACGGAATGGGGAGGGACAGCATCAGCCGGCAGATGGATTGCAATATCCAGATCAGTACCAACAAGCCTTCTACCATCGCCTTCCAGCCGGAGGGAACCAATACGGCGGGCGACTTGGGAGCTGCTGCATCGCTCACTTATACCAACCGAAATCTCTTCAGAGGTAGTGAGCAGTTGAGCATCGAACTTCGTGGAGCCTACGAGGCTATTACCGGTCTGGAGGGGTATCAGGACCAGAACTATACTGAATATTCGGTTGAAGGCAAACTGGTTTTTCCTCGTTTCTTGGCGCCTTTCCTTTCAAGAAATTTCAGAAGAAGACAGACGGCAAACAGCGAGTTGTCGGCAAGTTGGAATCTTCAGAACCGTCCGGAGTTTCATCGTCGCGTATTCTCTACTGCCTGGCGTTATCGCTGGACAGAACCGCGTCATCATCTGGCCTGGCGTTTCGACCTGCTCGATCTCAACTATGTGTATATGCCATGGATATCCGAGACTTTCAAGAGAGACTATCTCGATAATGCAGAAAACAGAAATGCCATCCTCCGCTACAATTACGAAGACCTGTTTATCATGAAGATGGGTTTCGGTTTGAGTTATAGCGATGGGGTAGATGCTGTGCGAGTGAATGTAGAGAGTTCGGGCAATCTGCTGAGCGGTGTTTCCAAGACTTTCGGTTTCAAGGTGAACAGCCAGGGGCAGCGTACATTATTTAATATAGCTTATGCCCAGTATGCCAAGTTTGATGTAGATTATACCCATCTGATGCAGTTTGATAAGCGCAATGCTCTGGCGCTGCATGCGGGTATCGGTGTGGCTTATCCTTACGGCAACAGTACGGTGTTGCCTTTCGAAAAGCGTTATTTCTCGGGTGGTGCCAACTCGGTAAGAGGTTGGGGCGTAAGAGAATTAGGTCCGGGCAAGTTTAAGGGAACTGACGGTAGAATAGATTTCATCAACCAGACGGGTGATGTGAAGCTCGACTTGAATGCCGAATATCGCACTTCGCTCTTCTGGAAGTTTGAGGGTGCAGCGTTTATCGATGCCGGTAACATCTGGACACTTCGCAACTATCAGGATCAGCCTGGCGGCCAGTTCAAGATAGATGAATTCTACAAACAGATAGCTGTAGCCTATGGCTTAGGTCTCAGGTTGAATTTCGATTACTTCATTCTCCGTCTGGATATGGGTATGAAGGCAATCAATCCAGCCTACGGAACGAAGGAAGAGCATTGGGCGATTATCCACCCGAAACTAGACCGCGATTTCGCCTTCCATTTCGCAGTTGGTCTGCCGTTCTAAATGCAGTTGATAGTTAATAGTAAACTGAACTTTCGCATATCAGGAAGTTAAAGGAGTTAAGGAAGTTAAGGAGTTAAGACGTATGTCTTGCTGCTTAAAAAACTACGCCAAAAAGACTATTGTCTTAACTCCTCAGCGACCGTAGGGAGCGATAACTTCTTTAACTCCTTTAACTCCTGAACTTGCGAAACTCCTTACTTTTTTCAAGGCAATTTTTCCAACTTAATCTTCCAGAGCCCCTTTTCCATACACATCGGCAGTTGGAAATCGGCCTGTTCTATGAGCTGCGGATCCTGCCCGATGCTGTCCATCTGCAGAAAATTATGAACCGTAAGGGTTATGGTGGCACTTGTTTCATCGTCACCGAAATCAATATCCGTAATCTCGATGCTGGCATCCTCCGGTTTCTGGCGCAGCAGTTCCACGTCAGTCTCGTTCACATTACTTGCAGCATAACGCAGCCAGCGCTCCGATTCCTGGGTGCAATACTTCACGGCTTTCGGGAAATGCCAGTTGAAATAATTGTTGGCAAACGAATCAACATCTGCCTTCAACTGGTCCTCGCTGCCTTCGTGAGGTTCACAGCCCGAAAGGCTGAATATACTTGCGCTCATGCATGCCACAGATATGCATAAACCTATCATCGACTTCTTCATCATGATTCTCAAATCTTAAAAATTCTATTTTTTTGCGATATTTCGGCACAAAGATAGTAAAAAACTTTGTAATAAGAATCTTTTTTGCTAACTTTGCATGGAAAATAACAATTAAAATGCTGAAATTTATATCCTTTGGCAGTGGAAGTAGTGGCAATTGCTATTATCTTTACACTGATACGGATTCGATACTGATAGACGTAGGAGTAGGAATAAGAATATTAAAGAAGCATTTCCATAACTATGGACTTCGCTTCGAGGATGTGCATCACGTCCTCATCACCCATGACCACGCCGACCATGTAAAGTCGGTGGGGAGTCTGAGTACTGACTATCATCTACCGGTATATACGACCCGTAAAGTACATCAAGGCATCGAGCGCAACTATTGTGTTCGAAAGAAGATAGAGCCTAACCATGCTCGTGTGATAGAGAAGAACGTAACTTTCACACTGGGCGAGTTTAAGATTACCCCGTTCGGCGTACCCCATGACAGTACCGACAATGTTGGCTATTTCGTGGAGTGCGAAGGTGTGAACTTCTGTCTCATCACCGATGTGGGCCATATTACCGAAGAGATGCACGATTTTATCGGCCGTGCCAACTATCTTGTGCTCGAGGCGAACCATAGTGTAGAGATGCTCCAGCAGGGTCATTATCCCCAGTATCTGAAGGAACGCATTCTGGGAGATAACGGTCATCTGAGCAACGACGATTGTGGCGAGGCGCTTGCCAATTATGCTACACCGGAGCTTCATCACGTCTGGCTCTGTCATCTCAGCGAGGAGAACAACCATCCTGAGCTGGCACGCAAAACCGTGGAGCAGATTTTGCGCAGCAAAGGCATCATAGCCGGCAAGGACTTCCAGCTGGAAGTATTGAAGCGCAAGACGCCGAGCGAAATCTATAACCTGGTGTAGGGTAGGTGTTCAATTTTAAAAAAGGTAGGGGGGGGGTGTAATAAGCCACGCCCCATACGCCCTGAAAGGGCAGAAGCCCCTAGCCCAGGGCAGCGCCCTGGGTAATTACGGACACAAACTTGTCGCCCTGTAAGGGCAAAAGCTTTAAAATACAGGACAATATACAAAGCTTTTGCCCTTACAGGGCGTCTCATTGATTGCTATATTATACCCAGGGCGCTGCCCTGGGCTAAGAGCTTTTGGGCTTTCAGCCCGTCCTCGGCTGCCATTATTTAGGCTTAAGCCACACCCTCATTTCATGAATACGAAATAAACGGCTGCAATCAGGCAGCAGAAGGCTGCGAAATGATTCCAGTGCAATCCCTGTCCCTGAAAGAGGATATTGGCGATGATGGCGAAGACGATAAGCGATACGCATTCCTGTATCACCTTGAGCTGGACCAGATTAAATGGTCCGCCATTATCCACGAAACCGATGCGGTTGGCTGGTACCTGACAGCAATATTCGAAGAAGGCGATGGCCCAACTGAAGGCGATGACACCGATAAGAGGCCAGTTGCTGCTCACGCCCGTTTGTTGCAACTTGATGTGTCCGTACCAAGCCAGCGTCATGAAGATGTTGCTCAGCACCAATAATAATATAGTATACAATCCGTTCATAATCTTATATTTTTTTACGGGTGCAAAGGTAATATATTTTTTTAAACTCTCCAAATTTCAGGGAAGTTTCATTTCGTTTTTGTTTTGATATGGCTGTTTTTGGCAGATAAATCTCCGATATTCTGATATTTATCTCCGAAAGATAAGTGTGCTGTTTGCGTCTGTCCAGTAGGCTGTTTGGGGCGAACAGCCTACTAGCGGAATAGAGAACAGTAGGCTGTTCCTATGAGACAGTCATCGCAGATAGGAAACTAGATTTCCCAATCCTATCAATATGATTTATGTTTAGCATTCTGCAAAAATCTCTTCACTCATCCACTTCTTTCCAATCTATCAATCCCTTGCCTGTTTCATCGAGTTCCACGGCCAGGGCGATGACCTTGCGCTTGTCGGCCTTGAATGGTTCGGTGTAACTCTTTTCCTTTATCTGGCTCTCGGCCGCAGAAATGCCGCCATTGTTCGATAGCTTCAGCTCCAGGACGTAGATGAAGGATGGAACCTCTACAATCATATCAATCCTGCCAGTGGCCAGCATCCTTTCTACTTCCACCCTAAAGCCCAAGGCTCTGAATATCGTACTCATTATCAGTCGGTAACGCTCCTCCATATCCATGCTCGCCATTTTCTTGTTGCTGTATGGAACATCGGCGATAAGAGCCTTTAATGCCTTCTTGGCTTCAGCGGTATTGCCGTCCTGCATCATTTTTCTGAGGAAGCTCTGCGCAGAAACCACTTCCGAATTCGACTTCATGGTCAAGGCAGGAACCACTACCCGGTATAATGCCTTGCGAACTTCAAAGTTAGGGAAGCCCAGGATGTAAACGCCCTCGTCGTAACCCTTAATAGTGAGATAACCCGACTGATAGAGGAAGAGCTCGGCTCCGCCATTCACCACATCCGATGTCTCCAGGGTATCGCCCTCGATGAAGCAATGGTCAAAGTATTCCATCCTCATCTCCATATTATCCACGAACTTAGGCAATAGGGAAGTGGCGCCAGATGAAGCCCAGTAATTTCTCAATTTTCTATCCGACAGGGCATTGATAAGGCTGAATGGGTTGAAAATGTCCACCATATTATCGCTGCAGAAATGATATCCATCGTAATAAGCCGTGAGCTGCTTCAGTGTCTCCTCCGGAGTCCATCCGTTTTCTTCACCCATCGCCTCAATCTCCGGCATGAAGTTTTCGGCAACTTCCTGCTTTGAAATACCGCAGATGGTAGTGTATGGTGCATCAAAGCTGATGTTGCTCAGGTTGTTGAGCACGGAGAAGAGGGAGATTTGAGTGAACTTGGTGATGCCCGTGATGAAGACGAAACGCTCGTGCTCGTCCTCTTTTTTCAAGACGGCAAATACGGATTTATAGATGGCTGTGCAGGCATCATGCTGAGGAGTCTTCCAAGAATGCTGCAATGGAGAATCATACTCGTCGATAAGAATAACCGCCTGTTTCCCGGTCTTTTGAAACATCGTTTCGATGATGTTCTGGAAACGTACGGCAAGGGAAACCTCCGGGCGCACCGCTACTTCATACTTCTGTTCGAGTTTATAGAAGGCGTCGTCGAGATAGGAGTTGAGTTCTTCGGGTGTTGCACCTCCGCAACTCATGTCGAGTCGAATGACGGGATAGCAGGTCCATTCTTTCTCCAACTCCATCACCTTCAATCCTTCGAAGAGTTCCTTTTCCCCCTCGAAGTAAGCCTGGAGTGTATCCACGAGAATGGACTTACCGAAGCGGCGTGGGCGGCTTAGGTAATGATAAGTCTTGTTGCTATGAGCAAGTCTCCATACCATATCTGTCTTGTCAACATATAGGTATCCTTCTCTTCTTATTTTAGCAAAAGACTGTATACCTACCGGCAATCTTCTATCGTTCATTTCTGTCATAATCAAATCTCCTATGTTTTCAGGATAGCTTTTTGCGAGTAATCCTCTTTCCATAAATTCTTTTTGCAAAGATACGATGAATATTTTGATTTTGCAAGAAAAATGGGGGATAATATAAAAAAGGTGGCGATTCTTTTTGTTATCTCTGATTTTTATAGTATCTGGATTGATTCGCATAATCCTTTAAATTTCAGTGCTCTCAGCCATTTTCTTTCAGATTTTCTTGCGAGTTCCAATCTTTCTTCGTATCTTTGCTGTGTCAGTTATTCATTTAAACAAGGAGCAATATGATGGTACATCGAGATAAGATATTATGTTTTTTGGTTTTATTCTGCTGCTTCTTTGCACATACTCCTCTGCAAGCCCAGCAGCCACGCAAGAAGGTGGGGCTCGTTTTGGGTGGAGGTGGTGCCAAGGGTGCGGCTGAAGTAGGTGTGCTCAAGGTGCTGGAAGAGGCTGATATTCCTGTAGATTATATTGCCGGAACCAGTATCGGTGCCATCGTGGGCGGACTTTATGCCATCGGCTACGATGCTGCGGATATCGATAGCCTCTACCGTAACCAGAACTGGCTTTTCCTTTTGAGCGACCAGGTGAAACGTGAATCGGAGACTTTTCTTTCTAAAGAAGAAAGGGAGAAATATATCGTTCATATTCCTCTTTCTAAAGAGAGAAAGGTTTCGTTGCCTACCGGTTATGTGAAGGGGCAGAACATCCTGAATCTTTTCTCGAAACTTACCGTGGGGTATCATCAGGTAGATGATTTCTCTCATTTACCCATCCCTTTCCGTTGCGTGGCGGTAGATCTGGTAGAAGGCAAGGAGGTGGTGTTTTCATCGGGCTCGCTGCCTATGGCGATGCGTGCCAGCATGTCGATACCGGGTGTTTTCGCTCCAGTAGAATGGAAAGGGAAGATGCTGGTGGATGGCGGCGCCTTGAACAATCTGCCGGTTGATGTGGCAAAGGAAATGGGAGCAGATGTGATTATCTGTGTAGATTTGAGTACCGGTTGGAAGAAGAAGGAAGAGCTGAAATCGGCTTCTTCTGTTGTAGAACAGCTCATAAGTATGATGGGGCAGAACAAATACCGGAAGAATATGGCTGAAGCCGATCTTTATATCAATCCTTCTCTGAAAGGTTATTCGGCAGCCAGTTTCCAATCTGAAGCCATTGATACCATGATACAGCGGGGAGAACAGGCTGCCCGCCAGAAATGGGATGAGCTGATGGCTCTGAGAAAGTATATCTATGCTGATGCTTGTGATTCTGTAGCCTCTGATGATACATTACAGGATAAACGCATCAAACTGCAGAAACCTTCTCAGACGGAAGCCTATCATATAGGAAGCATCCGGTTAGAAGGCATCAGCGGAGAGGAAGAAAAGTGGATTAGAAAGAAAATTGCTCTATGGGAGAATTCGGAAGTCAGTCCTGAGGAGATAGATGGCACACTTGCTATGCTCAGGGGACTGAATATCTTTTCGCGTGTAGAATACAGACAGTCTAACGAGGAACCTTATGACCTGGTATTCATGCTGGAACCCAACGAATCGAGAAGAATCAGTGTAGGTGCACGTTTTGATACGCAGGATTTGGCGAGCGTCATTGCTCAGATATCCAATAACCAGCAGTTTTCTACCCGTCATCACTATGCCTTTACAGGACGCATTTCCCGTAATCCCTATCTTGAAATGAAATATGCCTATGGCAACCTTTTTGGAGCGAAAATTGGTATTTCCTATCGTATGGCTCATTATGATTTCGACCTTTATGCGGACAAGCATAAGTTGGATGCCCTGGAGTTTCTTTCGCATTCTTTCGCTGGATTCTATACCCGCGATATCGGTAATTTCAGATTGAAATCGGGAGTGCAGTTTGATTATTATCATTATCATTCTGATATGTTCGAACGCGACGGAAGCATCCAGACACGTTCGTCAGACCATTTTCTGAACTACTTTGCATCTGTTGTGATGGATACTTACGACCGCCGCTATTTCCCGACCCGTGGCAGCCGCATTCAGGTTCAGGGCATTCTGCATACGGATGACGGAATACATTATGCTGATGGTAATCCTTTTGGCGAGGCTGCTTTTCAAGGAGAATGTGCCGTACGTCTCAATTCCAGATTCTATCTGCTTCCTAAACTCAAGAGCCGCTTCTTGTTTGGCAGTTCCGTACCTGCCATTTATCAGAATTATGCAGGTGGAGCAGCTGATGGTTACTATCTGCCTTGGCAGGTGGCATGGGAGAGTGCGCAGCATGTTCATCTGCTGGAGCGCAATGTGGTGACAGGTCAGCTCGGTTTCCGTTATCGGGTAAAAGGTAAGTTCTACCTTACTGCCTTGGGAGAGTATGGCAAGGAAGCCCGCAAGTTTTCTCATATTCTCATCGGTGATGATTTGTGGGGAGGAGCCTTGCGGGCATCCTATGATTTCGTGTTGGGTCCGGTAAGCATTCAGGCTAATTATTCTAGCTTGGGTAAGAATGTTGGATTCTATATCAATGCAGGATTCGTATTCTGATTTCCTTAATTGCTGCCCATATAATAAATAAGGTGGGGTTTCTCTTTGCTGAACAAAAATAAATCATTACCTTTGCAGCTGTTTAGGAAACATATAGAATGTATTTTGCAATCTTGAATTTTAGAATATATTAAATAAAAAGAGAGAATCAGATGAAACTGAGATTTTTGAAATTGATGCTGCTGCTCTTCATCCTGCCTTTGCAGATGCTGGCGGCAGAACTGGGCGTGGCTGGTAAGCAACTGGCTGCATTGCCTGGAGTAAGTAACGTGGAAACGCTGAAAAGTACGCATTTCCCAGAAAAGTATGTGTTCTTTATCAAGCAACAGCTCGATGCCAAGGATGCATCCAAGGGCTATTTCGAACAGAGGGTAGTGCTCTGCCATAGAGGATTCGACCGTCCTACCGTGCTCGTGACAGAAGGATATAATGCCAATTATGCGTTGCGTGAAGGATATATCGAGGAACTTTCAAAACTCTTCGATACGAATATCATTACCGTAGAGTACCGTTATTTCGACAAGTCGATGCCGAAGCCTTGCAACTGGGATTATCTTACCGTTGAGAATTCGCTCTATGATCTGCATCATGTAAACCAGACCCTGCATGCGATGTACAAGGGAAAATGGATTGCTACCGGCATCAGCAAGGGCGGACAGACTACGATGTTCTACCGTTCTTACTTCCCTGATGATGTAGATATTTCTGTGCCATACGTGGCTCCGCTCAACAAGAGTGTGGAGGATGGACGACATGAGAAGTTCCTGCAATATCAGGTATCAACCAAGGAAAACCGACAGAAGGTGCTCGATTTCCAGTTGCTCCTCTTCAAGCGAAAGGCTGCGTTGCTGCCAATGTTCGAGAAATATTGCAACGATAAGAAATATGTATTCAATGCTCCGCTGGCAGAGATTTTTGATTACTCTGTATTCGAATACGCCTTTGCTTTCTGGCAGTGGGGAGAAGACATCAACAAGATTCCTGCAAGAGATGCTGATGACAAGACGGTGTTTGATTACTGGATTAATATGTGTGAGCCTGACTATTTCACCAATTATAATGCCACAGCCTCATTTGATGTGCAGGCAGCCCGGGAGTTGGGTTATTACGGCTATTATACCAAACCATTCAAGAAATACCTCAGTATCAAGACAGCTAAAGGCTATCTGAAGAAACTGATGGTACCAAAGGGAGCAGAAAACGTGAAGTTCTCGCCAGCACTCTATAATCATACGGTAGAGTTCCTGACCAAGAATGATCCGAAGATGGTTTATATTTATGGTGATATCGACCCATGGGGAGCTTCGGGCATTTACGGCTTGCCTTTCACCAAGAACAAGAAGAACCTGCATGTTTATATGTGTCATGGCGGTTCGCACAAAACTCGCATCTTGTCGTTCCCAGAGCCTACAAGACAGGAAATCATCAGTCTGATAGGTAGTTGGCTGAAGGAATAATGCTTCCTTGAACCAATCATAATGGATAAAATGAAAGATTTTTTCAAAAAATATCCATAAAAATTTGGTGGTTTCAGAAAAATGTATTACCTTTGCACTCGCTTTTGAAAACAAAGCTTTTAGCAGAGGCACCCTTAGCTCAGTTGGTAGAGCAACTGACTCTTAATCAGTGGGTCTAGGGTTCGAATCCCTAAGGGTGTACAAAAACTCCGAAGAATCAATCTTGGTTCTTCGGAGTTTTTTTTTGTAATAATGATTACCATTATACGATAGAGGCGATTTTGTAATTTTGCGCCATCAATCGTTGTATTGTGCAAATACTGACAATTATAGGAAATATTCGCCAACTGCCATAATGAAAATGCGCCAACTGCCACAACGGAAATGCGTCAACTGCCACAATAGAATAGAAAAGCAAACAGGCAGCTTTACAGCAGGCTATTGAGTATTTTGAAGCAGTAACCAGATTCGATGTATCCCGTGTAGATGGAGTCAACCGTGATAGTGAATTGGCAAGGAGGATTATGCGTTCGTATGCGAGAAATCAGGGAAGTCAGGCTACAGCAGGTACTATTTTGGCAGATATTGCCAACAATGAGAGTACTGAGGTTAGTGAGAATACCATCTATTCCTATATCAAGGCTTTGAAGAAGATATTTGTGATAGAGGATTCTACTGCCTGGAACCCGAATATGAGAAGCAAGTCGGCGATACGTACTTCTGATACCAGATATTTTACAGACGATTGATTGAGGTGAAGCTGGGTGGCGACAAGCTCATAGAGGAGGGCGCAAGAAACCTGGTGACCTTGGAAAGTAAAATCGATACCGATAAGATGAAGTCTCCATCTTTCAAAATGGTGCTGACTGGTGTCGGTAAATATGCCTACCAGCGTCCGCAGGACGGCGTATATGTTGTGCCGGTAGGGTGCTTGAGAGATTAGGAATCTATTTTTTGTTTCCTTTCTCTATTAATGGTACGTTATGATATTGACTATAGATAACAGTTATTAGATATGGATAAAAGTAACCATTCTGTCATATTGATAAATCGTCAGATAATCAGATAAAAAGAAGACAGAGTGGTTACGTTTGTTTTTATTTGCTTCCCTTACTACGATTGCACTGTCGGCAAAGCATTTGGCAATTTTTGATGTCGGTTCTTCCACCTTCTCGCCAAGGCTTGATGTGGTCGCCCTCCATTAATTCAAAGTCAAACTCTTTGCCACAGATGGCACATTTATGGTTCTGTTTTTCCCATATTGCCTTCTTTACCTTATCCTTGAAAGTACGAAGGTCCAGATAACGCTCATCGCCAGTTAACACATAAGGAATAATTCCATTCGGCTTCTGAATCTCATCATCACCGATAAGATCTGAGATTTTTGCCTCCAATGCCTTGATATCCAATGGCTGTTCATGATACTTGTCATAAAACAAAGCCCAATCCACTCCCTTCATGATGATTTTGAATTTCTTCATATTGAAAGTAGATATAGCCCAATTCAGTACGTTTTGAAAATAAGTTCAAAGAGGAATGGCATTCTTGTCGTGTTGATGAACAGCCATATAACCAACGGCACTTTGTGGCTTTCCATTGCGAGTTTCATGATCAGCCATCCACTCTAAAGCCTTTTTGAAAAAGTCTTGGCGGATAGGTGAACCATTTACCAAATCCTTACCTAGCTTATAAGCTCCGCATTTGCTTTTGGAGAAATGATGTTTTGCATCACTAACAAAAGGACCTGCATATACTGCATTGCGGATTTCCTGCTCATTCAATGGCTTACCAGCTATATTGATGGTCTTGAACCATTCCAGCTTTTCTGACTCCTTGCCTTCGCAAACATATACAGTCAGCTTATAGTCGAGAATCTTCTTCTGAATATCAGCTGTTTGATTAAAGAAATTCTTAAAATCTAAAGCAAACAATCCAGCTACGTACTCACAAAGCGAAAGTGTGCGTTGCTGTCCGTCCATCACTTCATACGGGCATTCTGCATCATCACTTCTCTTCACCCAGTACATTACATTGAGCGGATATTCATTAAGCACGGTGTTGATGACGGCACGTTGTTCAGCTTCGTTGTAGATGAACTCTCGCTGATAAGGTGGACGGATATCCAGAAGACCATTATAGCCACGTACTCCTTGTTCTTCATTGTTGATGTAACCTTTGGTTATCTCGCCAACGGTTACTTCCAGTTGTTTAATTGTCATCATAATGTTTGTGGATGTTTGTTACGGATAATGATTCTAGCATATGGTAATATGATTTTACCATTTTTCTCAATATAAAGCGAATTCATATTTGCAGTAACATGCGCTTTATTTCCTTGTGCTCTTAGTTTGTCTATTGTTTCCTGTCCCATAGTTTTTATACCTGCTTCTCGACACCAATCCGTATCACAAGCATTACCTATGATTTCGAATTGCTCAGGATTATACTTGTCCATAAATGTAACAGGAACTCCCATTAAGCCATCATAATCTCTAGGAATGTCTCCTGTCTTGTTTATATCAATTGCATCATAATTACTATATGATGGATAGTCTTCTGACGAGTAAGAACAGACTAAATCCATAGTTTCATGACGTTTGGCAATTTCCATGTTAGTAAACCAATTGACGCCAGATACACGGATCATTTTTTCTTTATGGTTGCCCGATTTAGCAACATCGTCATATGGGGAATAAAAATGAGCAGCTGCCCCCTTAAATCCATAGCCTAACCAAACTTTATTTTCTTTAATTAGCGGAAACACCTCTTTATATTTTATAGCATTTTGATGTCCTACTATCAAGAACTTCTTGTCATATTCCATTAACTGCCCAATATACTCTCGGAACAAAGAGAATGGAGGATTTGTAACTACGATATCTGCTTCTTTCAGGAGTTCTATGCATTCGTTTGAACGGAAGTCACCAGTCTTCAATATAGACATCACGTTCTTGTCGTTCTCCAAAAGATAACGGACATCCGACAGGTCAACAGCCCCATCTCCGTTTTCATCTTTTACTTCCGTAATCTCCACCTTGTAAGCAATTTTTTTTGGTTCTTCATCACCAAAGCCTTCAAAATGGAGCATGAGTTCATTACCCGTTACAGGAGAACCATTATAACAGGTACAGATAAGTTTCTTCAAACCCAACTGGTTGAAACGAAGAGCAAAATACTTAAAGAAATTGCTTTCGTAGGGATCATCACAATTGCAGAGTACCACCTTCCCACGGAAGTGCTGCCAATAGTGCTGCAATTCTCGCTCAATATCAGAAAGTTGAGTATAGAACTCATCCTTCTTCGCCACCTTAGCGGCATTCAGATTTTTGTTTGCCATATACTTTTGATTGATAGTTATAAGACAAGACATCTGCAAACAACTATCAATCCGCTAAGACGCAAAAAAGGGGCGTGATGCCTCTTATCGCGTTTAGCACGGGGCGGCGTCGGATGGAGCCCCAGATCTACCATAAGAATGCATCACGCCTATAGCGTGTTTGCATTGCTTTACTTGGTAGATAAGGGGCTTCATACGAAACGTATATATACGAGCCACCTATCACATATTATTTCCGTGCTTGTTATTCCAAATGAGTTTCCGACGCTCTTGGCTAAACGCGAAATAATAGCGAATGCTTTTTTTATCAACGATGTCTTGGAAAAGGCTTCCGCCAAATCCGTTGGCAAAGGTACAAAGAATAATTGAGATTATTGTAAGTTTCTCTGAAAAAGTTTTCGAGAAAAGCGTTTTTCAATCTCTTCCGCATTTTATTATCTTCTCCAGGACCCATAAAAAGTCCAATAAATTCTTTAAAAGTGTAGAGTTTTGTTCTTTTCTACGACTTAAAAAATGTTATTTTCTTTTTTGTTATCAAGAAAAAGTAGTAACTTTGAAGAAAATTTAAAATAGTTTTAATTATGAGTATAAATATTGATGAATTTCGCGTTTTGCGAACATTGTCAGATGGTGAGCAACATGATAAAGCTCCAAAAGGATTAACTGATGCTCAGTTCTGTATTGCAGTACAATTGCTCAAACAGAAAAATTTGATATATGCTGCTTTTGAGGAAGGAGGAAAAGTCATTTCTTCCAAGATTAATATGGCCGGATGTGCTGTATTGGATGCTTTAACAGAACTAGAAAAGGCAATCCTTAATCATGCTCTTTATGCAAGAAACATAAGAAAATGCGACTACGAAATTCTTCTCGATTTAAAAAATAATGGTTCTAATGCTTTTTCCAAAGAAATTAAGGATGATTCCAGCTTTTTTAAAAGAATTTCTCTTTTGCGCCGAGATAAAATGGTAACTTATAGTTATGATTATTATAGTTTGGCTGATAAAGGTTACGAACTTATAAAGGCAATAGAATATGAGGTTAATGAGGCTTTATCGAAGAAAAATATTCAAGTGCCTGGTTTTATAGAGCCAGATGCAGATATACAGGATAGTTTTGCGGATTCAGCAAATCAAGTAGAGCAGAAAAGCAAAACACAATCAGATAAAACTTCTGATATATGTATTAAGGGAGGACGTTTGTCTGGTTTCATGAAAGTTATAAAAGCAATGTGTGATGCTAATTATTTTGAGAAAAAAGATGGTGGCAAAGTTAATCAGGGTGATGTAATGGATCTGATGAGTGAAGCTTTTCACTCCGACCAATTGAACGGCAAAAATTATTCTTCTCTTTTAAATAAATGCGTTAAAGCTACAGAAAATACCTATTTTAATACTTTCGTGGAGTTGGAAGATAAAGCAGAAACTTTTTATAAGGCTTGTCATGATAGAGCAAAAAATAAAGACTGAGTTTTTTAACTCTTTAAAGTAGTTGAAGAGCAGGCTGAAAGCTAAAAAAGCTGAGCCTATATACAATTAGTAATGCGTCCTATAATTATAGGGCGCATTATTATTATGTTGAAAAGATCTAGAACGCTGCCCAGGACTAGAAGTTGCTGCCAGTTCTGGGCGTATGGAAGTTATAGGAAATCTACTATTAAAGTTTAATTTATTTTAAATTTTTGGTAAGGTTTTGGTAAGGTGCTTGCAACCTTACCAAGGCCTGTTGTAATTTTGCCGGCGAGATTTAGTTCTCATCGGCTTTTTTTGTATTCAATAAACTGAAGACAGATGGAGTTGATAAAATGAAAATCTCTAGGGCTTATTGGATATCGTTCGTTGTATTCACTTAAGTCCAGCAGGCAGACAAGCATCCTGACTAGGAAGCTAGAGGACTTGGACTATCTGAATGCAAATTGCTTCATAGACGGAAGGATTAATACCAAAATATAATATGCAAAAGGTATTATCTATCGGAGAAATCCTCAATGAGTATTTACTCCACAGCAACGCCCCTCTGGCTGCGGCTTATCGCAAGCACGTGCAGGAGATGATGGCAAGTAATGAATCTGTTGATTATATCAAGAAAGGAGAACGGTATGATTAACATTGATTCTAAACAGAAATTGGATGAATTCATGGCTCAGGCTGCTCAATTGCAGACAGATCCACAGAAGCTGGCTCAGGCTCTTGCTCCGGGGGCTGCTCAGCAGCAGGACAGGGATAGCTTTTTCAATGTGTCCACTTTAAAAGAGGACCTGGAGAAAGGACGGAAAATGAAACCTCCGAAGGAACTTATTCCCCATATTCTGGTGGAGCATGAGACTACGATTCTCTTTAGCGGCCCGGGTGTGGGTAAAACAGTCCTCGCCATTCAGATAGCTATCGAGTTGGCTGAACAGGGAATGCGGGTACTTTATGTCAACTTTGAGCTTTCGACTCAGCAATTGGCTCAGAGATATCCCAACAAGGATAGTCCTGATACACTCTACCACGCTAGCATCGATTATACCAAGATGCACGATGTTACCGACCAGAGCATGATTCTTTCTGAGATTGAGCGAATGGCACTGGAACTGAATATAGAGGTGATAATCATAGATAACTTTACCAATCTCTGTATCAATTCTAAGGAGGCAGCTGAAGCTGGAAAAACCATGCAGCAACTGGTAGCTATGCGTATGACTCACAACTGCTCCATGCTCATCCTTGCCCATACGCCTAAGCGTAAGCAGGGCGATCCGCTTACAATCGATGACCTGGCTGGTAGCAAGCTTCTCAGTAACTTTGCCGATAACATAATTGGTTTCAACAAATCGAGAAAGGACAAGGATATGCGCTACTTCATCCAACTGAAGTATCGTTCTCTCCCAATCGAACTTGATTTCAAGAACGTGCAGGAACTTACGTTGACCAGTTCTGACGGATGGCTCCATTTTGAATATGGTGGCTATGATGAGGAACGGGCACATTTGCCAAGATCAAGAGATGAAAGGGCAGAACTGGAGCGCGATATCATTCGTGAACTCAAGCAGCCTAATGGCTCTTCTTATCGGGAAATTGCTGACAAACTGGGTACCAGTTTGAGTATGGTTCAGCGTGTTGCCAAGAGCAATAACTTGAACAGAAAAGGCAAATAAGCCTTACAAGAAGTAAGTATTTGTATCAGGGATGTATCATTCCGGTTTTTGATACAAAATGATACTTAATTAATTGATATAGACATAGTTAGACTGTATCATGAGTGATACAGCTGCTGTATCTGATACAAAGGGAATGTATCATCTTTGATACATAATAACCTTCTGAATATCAATAGGTTAATGATTGTTTTGTGTCGATTCGGAAATGATACACTCTGATACATTTTTTTATCATTAAATTTCAGAAAAAATGAAAAATGATATAAGATTTGTTTTGGAGCGTTATCGTTCCGGTGGTTCCAACCGCTATGTCTGCCCTCAATGTGGACGCAAGAAGTGCTTTACACGATATGTAGACCTGGAAACGGGCGAGTATGTGGCTGACGACTGTGGTAAATGCGACCATACGGCATCGTGTGGCTATCATTATCCACCGCGTCAATACTTCCATGATCATCCGGAACTTAGCTGCAGGGAAGATTACCAGACGGAATATGTAAATGGTAAACCCTTGCTGGGATTGGGAAACAGGAGACAGGACTCAGATAACACCCTGAACGTTCGTAAGAACAGACTGCAGGTGCAACCGCAGGATAAGCGACAGACCGAGTTCTTCAGCCCCGAATGGGTACAGAAGGCTATGCTGAGGCAGAGTGCTTTCGGCATGTGGCTTGAAGGCCTGAATATCGGTGGTGATGCCCGGCAGGTGCTAGCCGATTATTGTGTGGGAGGTACTGCCCGAGACGTCGTTGTGCAGGGCGTGAACTATGGCAGGGCAGTGGTGTTCTGGCAGATAGACGAACAGCAGCGGGTGCATGATGCCAAGCTGATGGCCTATCGCAATGACGGTCATCGGGTACAGGGATGGGCCAACACCATGCGTTCCATCTGTGAACGTTCTCATGTCGGACCGCAACTTCAGAATACCGAAAAGGTGCTCTTTGGACAGCATCTGCTTCCCCGCTATCCCGATAAGACGGTATGCATCGTGGAGAGTGAGAAGACATCGCTTATCTGTGCCTGCCGCTATCCGCAGTTCCTGTGGCTGGCAACGGGCGGATGTGGAAATCTGCAGACCGATAAGCTGATACCCTTGCAGCATCGGCGACTCGTGGTTTATCCCGATAGCGGAGAGTATGATAAGTGGAAGGAGCAGATGGCAAGGAGCGGATGCCGGGATTATAGGGTGGTGGACTTCATGGAGCAGTTTGAGGCGAATACCGATATTGCCGATATTCTGTTGGGTGAGGCTCAGCAGAAACCCGAATTTCTGCTGCCACCTCCTCCAGATGTCTGCCCCTTCTAAACATAAGGTTTACGCTCCGTAAGTATCATCTTTAGAGGGCGTAAGTATAAGGGTTAGAAAAATAATTTAAATGCAAATTTAAAATGTAAATATGATGACAAATTTTAAAGTAAGAGCCTATGGAAAATCAGAGCTTGCCTGGCTCTATTTTCCAACAGCCAATTCGGCTCATACGGCAGTAAACCATCTGATGTCTTGGGTGTATCGCATTCCGCAACTTGTTGACGGACTTCAGAAGCTCGGCTATCGTAAGACGGCAAAGTTTTTTACACCCCGAGAGGTAGCTCTCATCATCGATTATCTGGGTGAACCATAAGAAAATCCTGATAAAGTATGCTATCTCACGCAACGTATGGTATCGTATGAATGACTTGACGGAATTTTGTATCTTTGCTGTGTAAACCAAAGGGGTTTACTCGATGAAACTCTCTACCCGATGGGGTGATGGATCCTATACCTTCTGAAGGAACATGGAGATGCGGAATCGGCAGTAATTAACTCAAAATTCTGATGGTTATGATAAAGTACGTTTTGAAGCAGAACAAGAACAAGAAGAGTCTTGCTTATCTTAAGTGGTATGCTTTCCCATTGGTGGAAGAGACGATGGACCTGGCTGAACTGGCCAAGCACATGGAGGAGCACAATACCGGATTCACCGAGGCAATGTGCCTGGGCATGATGACTGCCATGGTGAAGTGTATCAAGGAACAGCTCCTGGCTGGTAAAAATGTGAAGATAGACAACCTTGCCATCTTCAGCGTGGGCATCCGAAACAAGGAGGGAGCCAAGACCGAGGCTGAGTTTACTGCGGTAAACAATATTGCCGGTGTAAAGCTCAGAGCCCGTGCTACAGGTACATTGAGCAATGCCAACCTTAACACTTCGGCTAGTGTGAGAAGAGCCAGCAATGTAGTAGTTTTTGGTTCTGGCAGTGATGCCGGTAATGGTGCAGGCAGCATCAACCTTGGTGGCAATACAACTACTGGTGGCAACAGCCAGACTGGTGACAGCTCTACTACAGGAGGTGAAGACAACGGTGTTGGCGACGGCAACCTTGGTTAAAGCCTACTGAGGTAAAAGGCAGCCTTAAAATTTAAAAATCCTCGTCCGATATAGAAACCGGACGAGGATTTTTTTTTATCCAACTTTTTCTTCTTTCAGTTTTCCGAAGAAATCGAATGAGGCATCCCAATCCTTCCAGACTGGCTCTCTGCCCAATTCCTTCAATCTCGCATTGATTACCTTGGCGGTACGCTCATCGCTTACGGTGAACTGCTCCAATGCCTGAGGATAGGTATGGTAACCACCAGGATTTACCTTTGATTCTGCCGACATGGTGGTGACACCCAGTGTTGCCATGTTGTCACGGATGTAGGCTGGCTCACGGGTAGAGTAGGAGATATCTACATCGTGGTCGAAGATACGCATGGCGAAAGTTGCCTGTGCCAACTGCTTATCGGTCATGAAGCAGTTTGGCTGGAAACCTTCGTTCTGTGCAGGGCGCATACGAGGGAAGTTCACGCTGTACTTGGTCTTCCAGTAGTGCTTCTGCAGGTAGCGCAGGTGATGAGCCATCATCACTACATCCGTGCGCCATTCCTTCTCCAAGCCGATGAGCACACCCATACCGATGGAGTGAACGCCTGCCATACCCATGCGGTCGAAACCATCGCAGCGCCACTCAAACTTGCTCTTCATGCCACGTGGGTGGTAGAGCTTGTAGTGCTCGTGGTTGTAGGTCTCCTGGAAACAGATGACACCGTTCATACCATGGTCGGCGAGGGTCTTGTAATCCTCTGTAGAGAGCGGCATCACCTCAATCTTCACGTTAGAGAAATACTTCTTGGCGATGTCGATAGCCTTGGCAAGATATGGGGTGCCAGCCTTTGCCGGGTTCTCGCCCGTTACGAGAAGGATGTTCTCGAATGGAGCCAACTGCTTGATTGCCTTGTACTCGTTCTCAATCTGCTCTGGGGTGAGGATGGTGCGAGCCATCGGATTCTCACGATGGAAACCGCAATACACGCAGGAGTTGGAGCATGAATTGGTGATGTAGAGAGGAATGAACATCGACATGGTCTTGCCGAAGCGCTCCTCGGTATATTTGCGGGAAAGACGCGCCATTACCTCCAGGTATGGCTCGGCTGCCGGTGAAATCAGCGCCATGAAGTCGTTCACATCGCAATGGTCCTTGGCGAGGGCACGGCGCACATCGTTATCGGTCATTCGAGCAATGCGCTCCGTGGTCTCCTCCCAACTGATATTCTTTAATTCGTCTGAAAACATTTTCTTACTTTTTAAACTTTCTCAAATCGTGTGTCAACTTGGCTGCGCAGAAGTTTGGACCACACATGGTGCAGTACTCACCGTCTGTATGACCTGCCTCCTCGAAATACTTCAAGGCGAGCTCTGGGTCGAGAGAGAGGTGGAACTGGTCTCTCCAGCGGAACTCGAAACGTGCCTTGGAGAGGGCGTTGTCGCGGATGGTTGCACCTGGATGACCCTTTGCCAAATCGGCTGCATGAGCGGCAATCTTATAGGTTACCACACCTGTGCGCACATCTTCCTTGTTAGGCAATGCGAGGTGCTCCTTTGGTGTTACATAGCAGAGCATTGCGGTGCCGAGCCATGCTATCTGGGCGCCACCGATGGCTGATGTGATGTGGTCGTAACCTGGAGCGATATCGGTAACCAATGGGCCGAGGGTGTAGAATGGTGCCTCGTGACAGTGGTCGAGCTGGCGCTCCATGTTCTCCTTGATCTTCTGCAATGGCACGTGACCAGGACCCTCGATGAATGCCTGCACGTTCTTGTCCCAGGCACGGGTAACAAGCTCGCCCATGGTATCCAACTCGGCAAACTGGGCTGCATCGTTGGCATCGGCAATACAGCCTGGGCGCAGACCATCGCCCAAAGAAAGGGCTACGTCGTACTGTGCCACGATGTCGCAGATGTCGTCGAAGTGCTCATAGAGGAAGCTCTCCTGGTCGTGGTAGAGACACCACTTGCTCATGATACTACCGCCACGGCTCACGATACCGCAGAGACGGCTATCGGCGAGATGCACGTTGTGGCGACGGATGCCGGCATGGATGGTGAAGTAGTCAACACCCTGCTCGCACTGCTCGATGAGGGTATCACGGAATACCTCCCAGTTCAGATCCTCTACCTTGCCGTTCACCTTCTCCAAAGCCTGGTAGATAGGCACGGTTCCTACCGGTACAGGACAGTTGCGCACAATCCATTCACGGGTTTCGTGGATGTTGTCGCCGGTAGAGAGGTCCATCAAAGTATCGCCTCCCCACTTGCAAGACCATACAGCCTTATCTACCTCTTCCTCGATGCTGGAGGTAGTGGCAGAGTTACCGATGTTGGTATTGATCTTCACGAGGAAGTTGCGGCCGATGATCATCGGTTCGCTCTCCGGGTGGTTGATGTTGGCAGGAAGAACGGCACGTCCGCGTGCAATCTCATCACGCACATATTCAGGGGTAATATGGGTATCGATGCCCAACTCCTGGCAGTTCATGTTCTCGCGGATAGCCACGTACTCCATCTCTGGAGTTATGATGCCAGCCTTTGCGTAAGCCATCTGGGTGATGTGCTTGCCTGCCTGTGCACGGCGAGGCAACTGGATGTGCTCGAAGCGGAGGTGGTCGAGGCTATGGTCAGCAAGGCGCTGCTTGCCATACTCGCTGGTAACTTCCTTGAGCTGCTCGGTATCGTTGCGGTCGAGAATCCACTGCTCGCGCATTCTTGGCAAGCCCTTCTTCAAATCTACCTGATAGTTAGGGTCGCTGTAAGGACCGCTGGTATCGTAGATATAAACCGGAGCGTTTGGCTCTGTATGTGGAATGCCGCGCTCATCCTTCACAACAGTAGGAGTGAGGTTTACCTTGGTCATTCCAACCTTGATCTGTGGGAAGAGTTTTCCCTGCATATACGCCTTTTCTCTCTGGGCGTAAGCTTTCTTGTCGTTTGGCATAATGTTTAAAGGGTATATATTATAATTAGTCGTTGAGGAATGCGGTGAGAGGAGAACTTGCCTCAGCACAATCGCTGATGGCTCCGAGACCTGCCTCGTAAGCACGGCGACCGCAGATGACTGCTTCCTTGAATGCCTTGGCCATCTCAACAGGATCTCCGGCAACGGCGATAGCGGTGTTAACCAGACAAGCACTGGCACCCATCTCCATAGCTTCGGCAGCATGGCTAGGTGCACCGATACCTGCATCTACTACAACAGGAACGGTAGCCTGCTCGATGATAATCTGCAGGAAGTCCTTCATTCTCAATCCCTTGTTGGTACCGATAGGTGCAGCGAGTGGCATCACGGTAGCAGCACCAGCCTCTTCGAGGTGCTTGCAGAGGGTAGGGTCTGCCTGGCAATATGGCAATACCACGAAACCGAGTTTTACCAGTTTCTCGGTAGCCTTCAGCGTCTCGATAGAGTCTGGAAGAAGATAGCGAGGGTCTGGGTGGATTTCGAGCTTGAGCCAGTTGGTTCCGAAAGCCTCGCGAGCCATCTGTGCAGCGAATACAGCCTCCTCGGCGTTGCGCACGCCACTGGTGTTAGGAAGGAGCTGAATATTTGGGTTCTGCACAATATGAGAGAGCAGGTCGTCCTGCTTGTCTTCGAGTTCGATACGTTTCATAGCAACAGTAACCATTTCTGTTTCTGATGCTTTGATGGCTTCAGCCATGAGGGCATTGTTGTTAAACTTTCCTGTACCCAAGAAGAGGCGGGAGTTAAATTCTCTGCCTGCGATTACTAATTTTTCCATTGTTTTATTATAGAGTTGTTATTTTTGTTTTCATTTCTGTAGGAAAAGTACTTTTGGATGATTATTTTCCGCAGTATTCTGGGACCGTTATCCTCCGCAGAACGCTTTTACGATAACGATGTCTGCTCCTTCTGCGATGATTGTGTTTTCCCATTCATCACGAGGCACCATTTCGTTACTGATAGCTACTGCAACTCCTGTAGCTGGCAAATCGAGTTCCTGGGCTAACTCTCTGACGGTTTTAGCCTGTGTCTCGGTTTCTTTGTTGTTGATAGTTACTTTCATATTCTGTTCGTTTTATATGATGAATAATCCGTTTGTTTACGCTTTTTCTATCGCCCGAAAGCGATGATAAGATAATATGTAATCAAACACGGTGAACTTCCAGATGAAAGCCTTAAGAGAAAGAATAAAGCGCTATCAAATATCCCTGCGACAGCATTACCTGCATCAGGTTCAATGGGTATCATCTCAGCCGAATCTTTCAGCACCCCGTGATAATCGTTTGCAAAAGTAATGATAATATCGGAAAAACAATAGAATTTCAAAAATATTTATGCTAAATTAACGCAGAATGTACTTTTCGCTTTACTGGTGCTTCTTTCTGCAATCCGGGCATTCTCCTTTGATGACAAAGGAAATCGAGTGGGGGTAAAAGCCTTCGGGCAGCTCGAAACTTGGAATATGGATATCCTCCATACAGAAGGAACGCTGGCAAGATTCGCAGTAGAAATGAATATGCCCGTCGTGATGATCGCAAGCCCCTTTTTCTTCGCAGAGTTCGTAGCAGAGTACGCCTCGCCCATCTTCGAAGGCATGTACCACATCATGTTCCAGAAAGAGGGTAAGGGTACGGAAGATGCTCGACTTGTCCATCGAAACCATCTTTCGTTCCAGATTGCTCAGACTCTGCGGGTTCTGTTCGCCCATCAGGGTCTTCATTACGAGTATGCGGTTGGCGGTTGGTCGGATGCCTTTCGATTCCAGCCTGCTGATCATATCTTGTGAGTTCATCGTTTCTTCTTTTTAAAATTTTTACTAACCGGTTGCAAAGATACAAAAAAAGCGTGTAAGTATGGTAACTTACACGCTTTTTCTTTATTTAAACGTAATTACTTTTTGCTTTCAATCTAGTTTATGCCGCAGCATGAAGGGATTGGAACCCTTATGCGCAAGCACAACCACGGCTTCTGTTCAAAGCCTCACCATACATTTCCATTGCGGTCATGTAATTTGCAAGAATAGCCTTCAAGGCCTTCTTGATGTTTGCATACATTGTTTTCATAATCGTTATCCTTTTTTAAAAATTAATACTTGGCATTTCTGCCATTTCCTTTTTCCTTTTATTCATGAACGGTGGTCAATTTTACTTGCCCATCTCCATGTTGTTGTTTACATTTACAGCCTTGGCAATCATAGCTGCCACAACTGTAAGAATCATTACTGTCGTCATCATAATTTGTTTCCTTTCTTTCTTTGTGGAGCCTCCATGTGAGGTCTCCTGTTTTACATTATCCTTTTACAATCTCACTGTTTTCTGGTGCAAAGGTAATGCCTTTTTCTTGAATATCTGTCACAAAGACATGACAAAATGATGAAAGAAGTGCTTTTTTTGACGCATATCAAGCAGCATGGTTTGATGCCTTGATGTACGTCAAGGAGAATTGGATTGTCATGCCAAATATGTCAGTCTTGTCCGTCTGATGTGGCTGTGTCTTATTAAAACATTGTTAAATATAGCGTTGTTTATTGCTATTTTTACGATATATGTATTATATTTGTGCCGAAAAATAAAACTTAACTATAAAGATGATGATTATGAGTTCTTTACAAAAGACAATTATAATGGCTTCATTACTCGTTTCCACTGTTTATAATGCAGTGGCAAATGATGATACAACATGGATAAGACCAGATAGTTTCCTAATCCCTGTTGATACTATCTATGTCGATAATTTACCCTGCAATTATGCTGCTGACGAGATAACTTTTCCAACGGTAACACCGAAGTCCCCTGAAGCCAGTGCTTTTCAGAAATATGGAGAGACTGAGATTAATGAATATACGGGTAATCCTGCCATATCCATTCCTTTATATACCTTATCCTATAAAGGCATAGAAGTTCCACTTTCGCTTACTTACGATGGAGGAGGCATTCAAGTTAGTCAAGAGGCATCGTGGGTAGGACTGGGATGGAGTCTTAACGTTGGTGGATGTATCAACTATGTCTGTCAAGGAGGAAATGACCAGTGGCTGGGAAGATATGGCAGTTGGAAAAATGACTATTACCGCATACTAAACTCTAATCCTGCCCCCTATTTTAAGATAAATAGCCATTTTGCAGAAGTAGGTATGGTCTCCAGCACACAGCCAGATAACATACATGAGATGTTGCAGGATCTTAAAAATGGTCAAGCAGAATTTGATTACTATTCAGTGAATATTCTAGGACATTCTTTTCTTTTTTTCAAAGATCCTTATACTAATGAGTATAAGATTATAGGTTCTTCTAATGATATCTATAAAATCAAAGAATTGTCTAATAAAGAATGGGAAATCATAGATGTAAATGGAATTAGTTATACTTTTTCTGAAAAAGAGTATTCTAAAGAATCTAGTTGGGGAGAGTTCATTTCTGCTTGGTATCTCACTCAAATAACCATTCCATCAGGAGGATATATATATTTTGACTATTCTAAGGCATATAGTTATTCCACATTACCAAGTTATAGTCAGTATTATGACCTGATTAGGAATTACAAAATCATATCTGCAGGAACCTTTGCCAGTTATCCTACTGATGGGGGCACACACTCTATGAAAAAATCTGTAGTTTGGGGAATAGATAAAAAATATTTGTCCTCTATTACAACAGATGACCAAACTATCAAAGTAAGCCTAGGCATTAGCGGTCGAAAGGATTTACCTGGTGCCCAAAGATTAGATGAATTATCTGTATCATCCCCTCTTACTGGTCAAACCATCAAAAAATATCAATTTGACTATGCCTACTTTTCATCTTGCTTAAAAGGTGGAAATTACATGGCCTATCCTCAAAAAGACTTTTACGCACAAGAAGATTTGAATAATTGGGAAGATAGGATTAAACTTCGTTTAAAATTACGGTCTATCAAAGAAAATGATAATACCAACATTAATAGTCTTGTTACAAGTTTTGAATATTATGGTATAGAAGACAAATATAGTATAGATAGCTTGTTGCCAGTTAAAACCTCTTGTTCAATAGATTTTTGGGGATACTACAATGGAAAGGAGAATAAAAATCCATACAAAGGGTATGTGGGTGATCTGGGACTAACCAATGGCTTAATGCCCAAACCGGCAGATTGTTTTATTGGACACCAAGAACCATTGGATGAAGACATAGCCAGGCTAGATGGGGTAAACCGTTTTGCTGATGAAAGGTTTATGAGAAAGTGTACGCTTCATAAGATAATTTACCCTACGAAAGCCTATACTATCTATGATTTCGAGCCACATATTTTCAGAACCAAAATGATACTACCACCAGCTAATTTAATTAGTGTCACTGGCAAGTCTTATAAGGTAGAAGACATAAACTTCGTTGCAGACGGAAAACATCCTGGAACTGGACCTGATACGCAAAAACGTTTCAATATATCAAGTGACTCCTGGGGTGAACTGAAAATTATCGTACAAGCAAGGTCTGAAAATGAATTTCGAACTATGGCATCGGCTGGAGCAAACATAACTCTGGTACGAGCTGACCAAAAACCAACTATATATAAATATAATATGAGTTCTTTACAAGTCGATTACTCCAAGCTCAGATATGAGACAACTATATATAATATAGATTTGGCCTCTGGCAATTATGTACTCTCTGCCGATTTACCGGCATCACTAGGAAATTATGATTTTAAATCTTATCCTAACTATATAGGTGGAACTTTAACGATAAAAACAAAGAATCCATCTAACAACACTTCTACTCAAACTATTGAAAGTTCTTCCATAGGTGCAGGACTTAGAATCAAAGACATATCAAATTTTACATCTGACGGAATCATGACAAATAGAATAAATTATGAGTATCTTTCAGATGATGGAAAAACCTCAGGAGTATCTTTAGTTCCAATAAATTTGACACAAAGCAAACACTATTGTTGGGCAACCGAAGAGTCCCAATCGTCTTATGACGTGCTAAGATTTTCAAGTGATTTAATTGGTAATTCTTCTTTTACTTCATCAACGAGCAAAGGAAGAATCGGCTACTCACGTGTCAGGAAAAATATGTTTGACAAGAATAACAAATTGGTTTCTTATGTTATCTCTACTTATGAGAACCATTCCGCAAAGGCACTTTTTAATGATTACTATCAATTTGATGCTTTTACAAATGGCAACTTGCTCTCTCGTGAAGTATATGCTGCCAATGACAAGCTATATTCCCGTACGAACTATTCGTACAATAGAGAAGCTGGGCAGTTTTTTAAATGTAACTCTTTTTTAGAATGTTTGGTACATGGAAACGTTGCTGCATACAAAAACGGGTACTCCGTTCAAAATTATGGTAAATTATATCAATTGACCGTCTATTCATACTTTGCATATTGGAACACTCTTTCCAAAGTAACTAGTATCAAATATGGAGATAATGGGCAAATTGAGCAGACTCATGTATATGACTATAACAAAACCAATCATTTGGTATCTACTGACACATGGTATAACAATAAAGATGAAATCAAATATAAAACGACCTATCAATATCCATGTGATATAGATGACGGTTTGGGTGGAATGATGTCCGCAAGGCATTATCTGTCTCCCGTTTTGTCTCAACAAAGTTTAAAGGATGGTAAATTATTATCAACAAGACAACTTGCATACACATATAAAAAAACGAACTATAGCTTGAATCCTTTGCTGTTACTTCATCAGGAGAAGTATGCAGTAGGAAATGCGGAGCCTAAGGTTCGCATGGAATACCAATATGACAACATTGGCAATATTCAATGTGCTGTAAAAGACGGGATAGATAAAATGACATATTTATGGTCTTATAACTATGCTTATCCTGTTTTAGAAATTCATGGTGCTTCGTATAAAGATGTTATAAATTGGTTAGGCTCCAGTACCGTAACCTCACTGGCAAGGAAAACATCTCCCCAGATAAGTGACATCATGGACATTATAAACAAGTTGACCTCACAGAAAGTTACATGTAAGGGATTCTTGTATTATCCAGGAATTGGTGTAAAACAAATAATCGATACCAATGGTTATTCGAACTCTTACCAATATGATAATTTCAACAGACTTTATAATATAAAAAACCATAATGGCAATGTATTAAATAACTATATTTATAATTACAAGAAATAAAGTATGAAAAAGAAAATATTCTTTATCCTCCCAATTTTGTATTGTTGCCTAACAGTACAAGCACAGACCTCTTCCAAGAATTATATTCTTGAGAAGCAGATGCTTGATGCCGCTGGCACCCAAGCCATCACCACGGTCACATATTATGATGGTCTGGGATATCCTGAGGAAACGACAACCAACGGACTTGGGGGGAATGGCAAGTTTGCCTATACCAGACAAGAGTATGATTTACCAGGACGGGCTGTCAAGGAGTGGATTCCTGGTGCGACAAGTTCAAGTGCCAACTATCTTACCCCCTCAGACATAGCCTCATCCGCTTGCTCTTCTTTTAGGGACGGCTCCCCATTCTATACAACAGAATATGATCCTTCGGGGAGAGTGGTTTCCAAGGTTGGACCTGGAGTCAACTGGAATAATGCCCATAGGAGTATGCACATGCGATACGGCACCAACGCAGATTCCAGTGTCAAGAAATATGTGGTTTCTTCCTCGGGAAGCCTAGAACAGTCTGGCTTCTATGCCTCAGGTACGCTGAACATGGAAATGACCATTGATGAGGATGGAAAGATAGTCCAGACATTCAGCAACATCATCGGTGAAAAGATTCTCGAACACCGGGATGTGAACAATGATACCTATTATATATATGATGACTTAGGGTTGCTTCGCTTTGTGCTTTCACCATCCTACCAGGAGGAGGCGAACTTGGAAAAGTTTGCCTATGAGTACCGCTATGATGAACGTGGCAGGTGTATTTGGAAGAGACTGCCTGGTTGCGAGTATCAGCAACTTTGGTACGACAATGCAGACAACCTCATGTTCTCACAGGATGGGGAGATGAGGAAAAAGGGAGTCTATATGTTTTATCTGTACGACAACCTCATGCGGCAGGTGATTCAGGGAACAACTGCCGCTATCAACAGTTCATGCACATCAGCCATTGCATCTTATCAAGGAACCGATACAGGGCTGTTCGGTAGTGGCTATGTACCGACCAATGACCTTGGTTTGAAAAATGAGCAGTTGTATTTGGCTAACTATTACGATGACCATAATTTTCTGGATGGTCAACTTGCCAAGCAAAGTACATCACAGGATCTTAGCACAACATCATCCTCATCAAAGGAGAGCTATAGTAAGGGAACACTCACAGGAACCATCAGCCGTGACACTGATGGCAAGTTTCAGGTGTCTGCCATCTATCATAACCAAGAGGCATTAGTGGTTGAGACAAAACAGACGATGCCTGATGATGCCTTGCTGTGCCAAAGAACAACCTATTCCTTCACGAAGAAGCCTCTAGTTATTGAGACGCAAGTCAAAAATGAATGCACCAGCAAGACTGTTACCCAAAAGAACCGTTACAACAAGTACAATGACAAGATTGAGAGCATCACATTGAATGCTGGCAAAGGTGACAAGGAGGTCGCATTTTACAGTTATGACGATATTGGCAGATTAGTTTCTGTCAAGAGAAGTGGCAATGCAGGAACGGTCACTAATGAATACAACATTCGCAACTGGCTGGTTTCAACATCTTCAGACAGGTTTAAGGAATCACTCAAATATGAAAGTGACAGTGAGACACCTTGCTACAATGGAAATATCAGTCGTATGCAATGGCAGAACACCTATGACAATGTACTTCGGGGATATGATTTCGAGTACGATGGTCTGAACAGACTCATTGCTTCTGCTTACGCAGAGGGAACAGACATGAGCCAAAACAAGGACAGATATTCTGAGTATATTCCACAATATTCCCCTAACGGCTCTATCGAACGCTTGCAGAGATATGGCAAGAAGAACAATGGGGCCTTTGGGATCATTGATGACTTGACCTATCAATACCGTGGCAATCAGATACAGAGTATTTCCGACAAGGCAGGAAGCTTGCTTTATGATGGTTCGTTCGACTTCAAGGATGGAGCAAGTGAGAGTACGGAATACTTCTACAATGCCAACGGAGCTTTGACGAAAGACTTGAACAAGGGCATCAGCAAGATAGAGTATGATGTGCTGGACAACCTCAGCAGCATTACCTTCAACAATGGTTTCAAGACAAAGTATGTCTATGATGCTGGTGGCAATAAGTTGAGAACCATTCATGAGGCTCTCACAACCAATACTACAGACTATATCGGTGACTTCATATTTGAAGATGGCAAGCTGAGCAAGTATCAGTTTGAGGGTGGTTATTGCTCATTCGACAGCAACCTCAATCCTACCTATCACTATTACGAGAAAGTCCATCTCGGAAGCATCCGCATGGTGGTGAACGAGAATGGAACCATCGAGCAAGTGAATCATTATTACCCATTTGGAGGAGTATATGGTGACTTGGCATACAATAGTGAGCTACAAAAGAATAAATACATAGGCAAGGAGTTTGACCATACTTCGGGCTTGGATTGGTATGACCATGGGGCAAGAATGTATGATGCAGCAAAGGGAAGTTGGGATAGAGTGGACAAATTAGCAGAGAAATACTTTAGTATAAATCCTTATATTTACAGTATAAATAATCCTATAACATACTTAGACCTTGATGGGTTAAGGCCACGCATTTACATAGAAACAAATGGACTAGGACATACCTTTGTCACAATAGGAGAAGGCAGAAACACTATTGTATATACATATGGAAGGTATGGGGCTTTAGGTAGTTCTGGCAGCATTTTACATCAATTTACGCCTACAGGTGAAGGAGTGCTTGTCAGAAAAACAGGAAAACAAGCAAGAGAATATTTAAATGAGTTTTCAAAAAAAAGAAACATCTCAATTTACACAATAGAAAAAGGAAGCGATAAAGATATAGCTTCTTTCTTTGATAAAATATGGGGAAGTGGAACAAAAACCAAAAGTACTACAAAAAAAATAAAGAATAATCCAGATGCAAAGGTTGTAGACGAATATAGTATCTTCACCAATAACTGTACGACAAAATCGATAGAAGGGGTAAACTATAAGCAAAGTAATCCTCTTGTCCCTGCAGAAGAAATAACTCCTATGCAAGATTTCGGTGGAAGCTATAATTACAAAGATAAAGTAATAAGTCCTTCCACATTGAAACATCTGTTAGATAAAGTTTCTAGAAAACATCCTAAAGACATAGTCAAGGTAAAGAACCCCCAAGAATTTATTAATCAATTATTTAAATAGCAAAGAAAATGAAAAAAAAATCATTTAAAATATTAGTGTTAATTTTAGTAGCTTTGCATATCTACCTCATTTTTATGAGATGGATATATTGGATGTTAGACTATCATTATGGAGATTTTGACTATATATTTTTAAAATTAGTTGATGTTCCTAATGGTTTTGAAGTTGTAGACAACCTATATAATGAGGTGTTATTTGATATATATTATTTGGCATTTTCCACAATAGTTACTATAATTATTGCTGTGAAATATCTAAAACAACAAAAGAAAAAAAATGAAGAAGATAATCATTTACATTAGCATCATGGTTAGCAATTATGCCTCCTTGGGGGCACAAAGCTGCGTACTTACTGCCACCGCCAATCTCTCAAAAAGCGGTGACAGCATACACTATGACTTTATAACAGCAACAGTTCCGCAAGGTTCAAGTTTTTCGGAACAACTATGGGATTTCTCCAATTCCAAATATCTTGGACAAGAGAAAGAGGTGTTCTTTGTTGGAAACGATAGCAACCGCATCAAGATGATAGACAAGGATGCCATTCTCGATTTTTCACAAGATAAGGAGCATTTGCTTTTGAAGCATTTGCAAACCCCATTACTGAACATTGATTTTGGTAATTCTTTTGAATATCTCAAGTTTCCATTTCCCCTCAATGATTCCTTGGTCTGTCAGATTGAGGGCAAGGGGACTTATTGCTCGAAGAACAAACTTGTGTTATCAGGTACTTGCTGCACCAAAGCCATGACAAAGGGAAAATTAATCATGCCATGCAATGATTCTCTCAACAATACGTTATTAATACAAAGGAACATCGTTGCCAACATTGATGTTTCAAAGGACAGTCTCATGTCTGTAAGACAAGACGAACCAATGAAATTCAAAGCTGCAATCTTCGAGTGGTACGCCATGGGATACCGTTATCCCATATTGAAAGTCATCGAGGCTTCCATCAAAAAGGGAGAACGCAAAGTCTTGGATCAGGCCTTTGCCTATGCTGCCAATGTTGAAGGAATAAGCCATCTAGAGGATGAACAAAACAAGGAACTGAAGGATAAAATGCGAGGCATAAGTTTGAAATCAAATACCAAGCAAGGTGACATTTCCTATAAAGTATCAGTCAATGGCAAGAAGGTATGTTTGTCATACTCCCTAGTCTCAGATGCTCAGCTCAGACTTCTCATCTGCAATACTTCCGGCATGGTATTTAAGTCTGCTTCCCTGCAACGGCAGGCTGGTAACGATTATCGGCAAGATTTCGATTGCTCAGGGCTGCCTTTGGGAGAGTATGTACTTTACATACATGTGAATGACAAAGCCTTTTCGGAAAAAGTGCACATCAAATAGCGAGGATGCAACTTCGTTTATAAATAATAAGTCAAGCGTATGAAAAAGAAAAAATTTTTTATCCTCCCAATCTTGTATTGTTGTATAGCAGTACAAGCACAGACCTCTTCCAAGAATTACCTTCTTGAGAAGCAGATGCTTGATGTCTCAGACAACCAGATACAGAGTATTTCCGACAAGGCAGGAAGCTTGCTTTATGATGGTTCGTTCGACTTCAAGGATGGAGCAAGTGAGAGTACGGAATACTTCTACAATGCCAACGGAGCTTTGACGAAAGACTTGAACAAGGGCATCAGCAAGATAGAGTATGATGTGCTGGACAACCTCAGCAGCATTACCTTCAACAATGGTTTCAAGACAAAGTATGTCTATGATGCTGGTGGCAATAAGTTGAGAACCATTCATGAGGCTCTCACAACCAATACTACAGACTATATCGGTGACTTCATATTTGAAGATGGCAAGCTGAGCAAGTATCAGTTTGAGGGTGGTTATTGCTCATTCGACAGCAACCTCAATCCTACCTATCACTATTACGAGAAAGTCCATCTCGGAAGCATCCGCATGGTGGTGAACGAGAATGGAACCATCGAGCAAGTGAATCATTATTACCCATTTGGAGGAGTATATGGTGACTTGGCATACAATAGTGAGCTACAAAAGAATAAATACATAGGCAAGGAGTTTGACCATACTTCGGGCTTGGATTGGTATGACCATGGGGCAAGAATGTATGATGCAGCAAAGGGAAGTTGGGATAGAATGGATTATTTTTGTGAAAAGTATTACCCAAGCAGCCCTTATATATCTTGTTTTAACAATCCAACAAGATATATAGATGAAAGTGGAGATTCTGCCATTGTTCTTTTAGCTCCGTATGGTGCTCGTAACTTTGGGCATTTAGCCATTGCTATTCAGAACGAAAATGGAGTATGGTGTTTATATTCAAAAAATGGAACATATGAACATTTTGGAATTTGGGGGCAAGAGGGTTCTTCTGATACAGAAAAACACAATGATAGAGGTGAGAAAACAGCAACAGACATTAATAGCTTATTCAATAATCCTTCTATAAATCCGAAAGTATATAAAAAAGGAGAAAGGGAAGATGTGCCTAACAATGCCCCAGAATATACTGAGGGATATTTATTGTTCACAACTCCAGCACAAGACAAAAAAATGGTAGAAGGAGTTATGGAAGTCATTGATAAAGATTATAATTTAGCTAATTCAAATTGTGCACAAGCAGTGCAGAATGCATTAAAAAAAGCTGGATTAAATCCTGGCAGAGGACTTAGACCTAAAAAGGGCGTCTATCCTAGTATAATCAAAAATAATCCAAAAGGAAAAGTTGTGTTATTTTATAATACAAATACAAAAAAACATTATAAGTATGGAAAATAAAATCAGTTTTAAAACAGAACTTTTACTTTATATATTATTGTCATTTATAATGACAATAGATACGTTATGCTTTTATAGTCAAGATGAGGAAGACATATTATGCCTTGCTGCTATTAGTCATTTCATTATCATTGTTATTATGTGTAATTTTATTTCGATTTCAAAAAACAAAAGAATATTCTTTTGGGGGCAACTAGCATGTAACTATTTAATTATTATTCCCAAATGTGTGTGGTTCAATTCTGGTGAAATGGATTTATACGGAATCATACTCTACATAATACCATTTTTTATCAATTTTCTATTATCTATAAATATAAAACAACTTATAATTTTAAACATAAATTCCATGATGGTTATAGGCTTTTGTCAAAGAGAAGAATTGTTACATAATGGTGGAATAAATATCGTAGAAACAGAGGGGGTTGTTACAGGAGTGACACTTTTGTCTCTATTATTAGCATATATCTTATCAACAATTTTATTAATTCTAAAATATAATAAACAAAAGTAATATACAATGAAAATATTATATATTTTTTTTCTAATACAAATCAATAGTATTCCGATTTGGTCACAAGAATACAATTTTACAGGTAGCCCTAATTGCCTAAGAGTTGGTGACAGCATACATTATGACTTCGTGATACCAACAATATCACAAAATTCAAATGTTTCTGAGCATACTTGGGATTTCTCCAATTCCAAATATCTTGGACAAGAGAAAGAGGTGTTCTTTGTTGGAAACGATAGCAACCGCATCAAGATGATAGACAAGAATGCCATTCTCGATTTTTCACAAGATAAGGAGCATTTGCTTCTGAAGCGATTGCAAACCCCATTGCTGAACATTGATTTTGGTAATTCTTTTGAATATCTCAAGTTCCCATTTTCCTTCAATGACTCCTTGGTCTGTCAGATTGAGGGCAAGGGGACTTATTACTCGAAGAACAAACTTGTGTTATCAGGTACTTGCTGTACCAAAGCCATGGCAAAGGGAAAATTAATCATGCCATGCAATGATTCTCTCAACAATACGTTATTAATACAAAGGAACATCGTTGCCAACATTGATGTTTCAAAGGACAGTCTCATGTCTGTAAGACAAGACGAACCAATGAAATTCAAAGCTGCAATCTTCGAGTGGTACGCCATGGGATACCGTTATCCCATATTGAAAGTCATCGAGGCTTCCATCAAAAAGGGAGAACGCAAAGTCTAGGATCAGTCCTTTGCCTATGCTGCCAATGTTGAAGTTTTGTAACTTTGCCGATAGAAATCAAAACGGCAGCAATATGAAGATACGTATAACAGTGTTAATCTTAGCATGTGTATGCTTTTTATCCGCACTAGCACAAAGGCTCATGTATTAAGCATAAACAGACCCATAAAATGAAACAGAATGATATAATTTCAATTATTCAAGATAATAATATTTCCGAATATTATTCCTTGATGGATTTAGGTATTGAAGGCTATGCTTTTCCATATCAAGAAGCACTAAAAATAGTGCAGACATGTAAACTCTTAGCGATTCCAATCTTAGGAGGTGATGTATATAGTATGAATGATTCTACTATAGAGAGCACTAGTGATAATTGGTATTATAATAGAACTCCAGATGAGTCATATTACGATTACGTGCAAAATAGTTGTAATAAATCCGAATCTTACATCAGGACTTTTATAAATCATTTTTGTGATAAGCCTTTATTTTCTTTTGTCCTAGAAGCTTAATTGGAATAATCAAATACTGGCAGAATAGGCTGTGATTAATGACGCTGATGGAACAACTATCGTACAACATATTTATACCAACAAAAAGAGGGTGTGTCATAAACTTATGACGCACCCTCTTTCTTATATTTCTTAAGATGATGCTGGGCATCATTTATTAATCTTAGCCTAGCATTAGAAATTCCTGCAGATTATAGGAATTCCAGAATCTTATCGATAAGTTTCTCTACTTTAGAAGAATCGGTTGCTTCATCGAGTTTCTGGTTGATTTTCTCTTCCAGTTTCTTGCTTACCTTGTCGGCAGCCTGATCCATGGCTTGGTTTGCCTTGTCTTCCAGTTTCTTCTGAACGGAAGCGCCCAGTCCGTCTTCTTCTGAACCATCGCTGTTATTATCGCTTACCGAAGGGGATTCATCGGTTGATGAGCTGGTGGTTTCTTCTATCTGCAGATTGTCGGCACCTTCCAGCGCCTTCACCATATCATCAGCATTCATCGTGTAAACGCTGCCAAGGATTCCGAAGCTTACGGTGTGCTGCTTGCCATTAAACTCAACGGTTCCCTTAGAGCATACGATATAGTTGTGGTATTCGAAGAGCTGGTTCATCACTTCATCGATAGCGCTTCCTGCCATCATTTTGGCAATGGAACGGATGCTTTGGGTGAAGAAGTTGTTATCACTGGTTTCTGTAGCCTTGTCGATAGCCTTGGCTGCCTCAGTCTTTACCTTTTCTTTGTGGGCATCAGGTCCTGGATTGGTTATGGCGAAAACCAGGAAGAGAAGTACGATAAGCCCTAAGATGATTTTCCAGAGGGTCTTGCTCGATTTTTTCTTTTCCGGTTCCTGTCTGTAGCCCTGGTTCATGGCAGCGCCGTGCTGAAAGCCTTGCTGGTAAGCCTCCTGCTGTGCCTGCTGGAAACTTTGCTGGTTTGCAGCTTGAAAGTTTGCTGCTTCAGTCCCGTTGTTGCCGGCTGCATCTGCTGATGTTTCTTCTGCATCTTCTTTGTTGGCAGCATTAGCCTTGATTGCTTCTACAGTTTCAAGAACAGTCTTCAGTTCTGCTATTTTCCAAGCTGGAGTCCAGTCTTTCATGCCTTGTGCCCAAACAAGGGTCTCGGGTGTGATAGCCTTCTGGACGAGTTGCTCCAGGCTGAATGGACCCGCTTGCTGTCCGTTATTCTCAATGATAAAATATTCCATCATGTATTCTTTTATATAATATTTTTCTTAAAAGCCAATAAGGAGTTTCTTTCACTCTTCATTGCTTATTAGTGTGTAGCTTTCCACCAACCGGTTTTCTCTCTGCCCTTGATTGCTACGCTGTGCTGGCTAGGGTCGGAGATAGAAAGACCGCAATAATTTTTCACTTTAAAGGTTGCACCTCTATAACTCTTTAACGCTGTATAAGCCTGTTCGGTATGAGCAGCAGCTTTGATAGTGAGTTTCATCTGTGAAGTATATTTGTCTTTCAGATAGCCGCTCGGAACAAGACTGTCTATGTATACACTCATATCGTAGAAGAGGTTGGGAGAGAAACCATCCAAAGGCTGTATGGAATCGAGCGGAACGGATGATGAGAGGGTATATTTGCTATTGATTTCCTTCATCACTTGGGCTAGATTATCCATCTGTCTGCAGTCGATGGCCGCCATGTTGCAGAATGGATCGCTGCTATTCTTGTAGAAATTGACAACTCCGTTGACAAATCCTGAGTAGTTGGGTGCTGAACTGTTGAGGTAACTCCATACGATTTTGTATGGAACGCCGGCTCCCATTATTTCGCTACTTGAACTGATCATGAAATTAGTGACGTCTTTCAGTTCGTATGCAGTCTCAACATTGCCCATATAGCATGCATCGAAGAGGATGTACTGCATCTTGGTGCCGCTGAGTTTGATACCTTCGGCTAGGGTAGGTATGTCGAGAGCGTTTTCTTTCAAACTTACGCTTCCGAAGAAACGGGTGACAGGATTGTTGGGATCGGGACCATACTGTATTCCGCTGAAATTACCGGTAGCGGTAGGGTAGCTGGTGCTTCCTTTCTGAGCAAAACCGGCATTAGGTCTTGCCATATAAGGATAGTTAACCCAATCGCTGTTGTAGGTCCATCCGCAGCCATGAGCTCCAATGATGAGCGAATAATTCAGGGCTTCAGCACGGCGTTTCACCTCATTCAGAATTTCTGCAAATCCTTCTGCTGTAGTATATGTGGCTTCATCGTATGTCTTCAAAGTGTCGCGAATGACGGTTTTCGTACTGCCGTCATATTGAAGATCTATAAGATAGCTCTTCCTGTAATTCTGGCTCATGAAAACCATTACACGCGAATTATTCAAGCCTTTCTTGGCAACAATACCTTCGCAGATACTGTCAACGTTGTTTTCCAAAAAACTTGTAAGACCGGAAGTGTTGGTTCCACCCGTCCAAGGATAGAAGACGAAGATAGTCTGCTTATTGACGCTTTCTACATCAATAGCTTCATCGCCACAACTGGTGAAAGTTGCTGCTAGAGATAGCGTACATATAAATAAGGTGAAAAGCTTCTTGATCATGTTTCTCTTGAAAATATGAAATGTTAAGTGTGAAATGCTAAGTTCTTACACTTAACATTCCGCACTTAACATGATAAATATTAAACTATTATTTCTTCTTGAGCTCCTCGATGGTTGCCTTGAGGGCAGCAATCTTCTCTACAGAGTCGCTCTCCTTCTTGCGCTCCAGGGCTACTACCTTCTCAGGAGCGTGAGCTACGAAGTTCTCATTGCTGAGCTTCTTGCGTACACCCATCAGGAAGCCTTCCAAGTGCTTGAGCTGAGCCTCTGCCTTCTCAATCTCGGCAGCTACGTCAATCAGGTCGCCCAATGGTACGGCAAACTCGTCGGTACCTACCATGAAGCTTGATGCATCGGCACTCTTCTCAGCGATGACCTCAATCTTATCAAGGTTCGCCATCTTCAGCGTTACGTCGTTGTAAGCCTCGAAATCGTTCTTGCCTACGACCTGGAGAGACAACTGCTCCTTCTGGGCAATGTTCTTCTGGTTGCGAACGGTACGAACACCGGCGATAATCTGCTTTACTGCCTCAATGTCGGCTGCCAACTTCTGCTCCTCGGCTGTAGGTGCAGGAATCTCCAGCTTCTCGCGCATGATGCTCTCGCCATCCTTGCGGTCGTAGATGTGCTGCCACAACTCCTCGGTGATGAATGGCATGAATGGATGCAACATCTTCAGGAGGGCATCGAAGAAACGGAGGGTAGCATCGTAGCTCTTCTGGTCGATAGGCTGACCGTAAGCTGGCTTCACCATCTCCAGGTACCAGGATGAGAACTCATCCCAGAACAGCTTATATACAGTCATCAATGCCTCAGAGATACGGTAGTCCTTAAACTGCTTCTGCATCTCCTCGTTCACCTCCTTGAGCTTGGCATCAAACCACTTCACGGCGATTTCTGCACTCTTAGGCTGCTCGATATCCGCAGTCTCCCAACCCTTCACGAGGCGGAAGGCATTCCAGATCTTATTGTTGAAGTTACGTCCCTGCTCGCAAAGGCTCTCGTCGAAGAGGATGTCGTTGCCGGCTGGAGCACTGAGCATCATACCCATACGAACACCATCGGCACCAAACTTGTCAATCAGAACCAATGGGTCTGGTGAGTTGCCGAGACTCTTGCTCATCTTGCGGCCGAGCTTATCGCGAACGATACCTGTGAAATATACGTGCTTGAATGGCATCTTGCCACGATACTCGTAGCCAGCCATGATCATACGTGCTACCCAGAAGAAGATGATATCCGGACCAGTTACGAGGTCGGAAGTAGGGTAGTAGTAGTTGATCTCCTCGTTGTCTGGATGCTCGATACCATCAAACAGAGAGATAGGCCACAACCATGAAGAGAACCAGGTGTCGAGGCAGTCGCTCTCCTGCTCAAGATCCTCAGCCTTGATGCTGGCATTCTTCTCCTGAGCGAGTTTCAGCGCCTCCTCTGCAGTCTCTGCTACCACGAAATCCTTCTTGCCGGCATTGTCGAAGTAGTAAGCTGGGATGCGGTGACCCCACCAGAGCTGACGGCTGATACACCAGTCCTTGATGTTCTCCAACCAGTGGCGATAGGTGTTCTTGTACTTCTTAGGATAGAACTCGATGTCATCGTCCATCACAGGAGGAAGGGCGATGTCGGCAAAGTGCTGCATCTTGAGGAACCACTGTGTAGAGAGCTTTGGCTCGATAGGCACATTGGTACGCTCAGAGAAGCCCACCTTATTATTATAGTCCTCAATCTTCTCCATCAGACCGGCGTTCTGAAGGTCGATGGAAATCTGCTTGCGCACGTCCATGCGGTCCATACCTACATAGAGACCTGCTGCCTCGCTGATGGTACCATTGTCGTTGAAGATGTCGATGGTTTCCAAACCGTGCTTCAAACCGAGGGCGTGGTCGTTGATGTCGTGAGCTGGAGTTACCTTCAAGCAACCAGTACCGAACTCGATATCTACGTATGTATCCTCGATAACAGGAATCTCGCGGTTTACGAGAGGCACGATAACGTGCTTACCCTTCAACCAGGTATTCTTCTTATCCTCAGGGTTGATACACATGGCAGAGTCGCCCATGATGGTCTCAGGACGGGTGGTAGCTACTACTGCATAGTAACCCTTCTCGTCCTTATGTATCACGTTCTCCTCATCCACCTGCTGGCAGTCCTGCTCAACTACATAATACTTCAGATGGTAGAGCTTAGAGTGCTCATCCTTGTAGATTACCTCCTCGTCAGAGAGCGCAGTCTGAGCCTTAGGGTCCCAGTTAACCATGCGCACGCCACGATAGATGAGTCCCTTCTGGTAGAGGTCGCAGAATACGTGGATGACGGCACGAGAGCGGGTCTCGTCCATGGTGAATGCTGTGCGGTCCCAGTCGCAGCTGGCACCGAGCTTGCGGAGCTGTTTGAGGATGATGCCACCGTGCTCGTGAGTCCAGTCCCAAGCATGCTTGAGGAACTCCTCGCGGGTAAGGTCGGTCTTCTTGATGCCCTGCTGAGCGAGGCGGTTAACCACCTTAGCCTCGGTAGCGATACTGGCATGGTCGGTACCTGGTACCCAGCATGCGTTCTTGCCCTCCATGCGTGCACGGCGAACGAGAATATCCTGGATAGTATTGTTGAGCATGTGTCCCATGTGGAGCACACCCGTTACGTTTGGTGGAGGGATAACCACTGTATAAGGTTCACGACCATCTGGCTTAGAGCTGAAAAGCTTGTTGTCGAGCCAGTACTGATACCATTTACTTTCCACTGCTTGTGGATCGTATTTACTTGCTAATTCCATTGTTTATATCTAATTTTTATTCTTTTTCTTTCTTTTTCCTTAAAAAACGGTGCAAAGATACGAATTTTTGGGCAAAAAATACTATCTTTGCATCAAAATTATTAATTTTTGCACAAAATGATGGTTAGTAATGCAGTAAAAGAAGTAACGGAACAAGATAGGAGAAAAATGCTAGCCAGTTTTCTCTATGATGTGGCGAAGCTGATGTTTGGCAGCGTTGCCGTGGGAGGATTGTCGCCTCTGATAATTGGAGGTGATTTCGGTTGGCTTAATATAGTGTGTTTTTTTGTTGGTTCAATATGCGGGTTCTTACTTGCCTATAGTGCCAATGATTTGTTGAGGTATAAAAAGTAATAGTTATGGAAGCATATTTGTTTTTTAATGTAATGATGTTTGTGTTTGCATTGTCTTTCGCCATCTTTCTCAATACGAAGGCTGGCAAGAAATGGAAAGACAATCTTTAATGTGAGGTTACAATCATGCATACGAAAGAAGAAAAGTTAGCGGCGTTCAGCCGCTTGCTGGATGTGCAGGACCGTTTGCGCCTGCAGTGTCCATGGGATAAAAAGCAGACATTCGAGAGTCTTCGTCCGAATACGATCGAGGAGACTTTCGAGCTTTGTGACGCCTTGATGAAGCGCGATTACAAGGATATCAAGAAGGAGTTGGGCGATGTGTTGGAGCACGTGATGTTCTATAGCATCATCGGCAGAGAAGACGGCGAGTTCGATATCTGCGATGTCTGCAATCAGGAGGCAGATAAATTGATGTTCCGCCATCCTTTCATCAACTGGAAGGAGGAAGGAAATTGGACGGTTTCGAATCCTGATATGTATATCAACGATGAGGGACAGGTGGTATATAGAGAGTCTGAAGAAGCAGTAACCGGGAAGGCTGGAACTGCCAGTTCGGAAGAAACCTTGTCTCTTGGCGCCAGCAAGCCGAAAACTGCTACTTCTGTTGAGAAAACCTGGGAACAGATTAAGCAGCAGGAGAAGGATGGAAATGAGCGGGTGTTGAGCGGTGTCCCAAATTCTCTTCCCTCTCTTATCAAGGCTTATCGCATTCAGGATAAGGCTAGAAATGTAGGCTTTGACTGGAAAGAAAAAGAAGATGTGTGGGAAAAGGTACAGGAGGAACTGGAAGAACTCAAGGTGGAACTGGCTAAAGGCGATAAGGAAAATTCTACTCAGGAATTGGGCGATTTCCTCTTCTCTGTCATCAATGCTGCACGTCTCTATAAACTCAATCCGGATAATGCGCTGGAGAAAACCAACCAGAAGTTTATCCGCCGTTTCAACTACGTAGAAGATCATAGTTTAAAGCAAGGTAAAAACTTGAAAGATATGAGCTTAGAAGAAATGGATAAACTATGGGATGAAGCAAAACTTCAGGAGAAAAAGGATGATAAATAACGGTGAATCAGATAATCTTATCGACTCATCAATATAATAATAAAAACTAAAGTGTTATGAAGAAATTAGTTTATGTAACAATAGCTTTGGTGGCGCTTTTCGCTGCCAACAGTTGTAAGAACAAAAATAATGTTCCTGTTATCAGTGCAGCAGATTCGGTAGAGGTAGAGGATGCAATGAACGATTCTACCATCTATGGTGTATGCGGTGAGGGAACCTCTATGCATAGCCTGGAGCTGATTTCTGATGATGGTGACACCCTTTCGGTGTTTATTGACGATGAGAATCCTGATGTTGTTCAGGGAGGATTGCTGGCTGGCGACCGTATTGCTCTTATCGGTTATAAGGCTGAGGATGGAGAGATGATGGCCCAGAAGATTATCAACCTGACTTCCCTCTTGGGCAAATGGACTTCTCTGGATAAGAATTTTGACATCTTGGAAGGTGGAGAAGTGAAGAACAATGTGAAAGCAGAAACTAATCCTTGGACCAGCTGGAAGATACTCAATGGTAAACTCTTGCTGAATAAGGATACTTTCGCTATTGACAAGTTGGGTTCTGACAGTCTTATGTTGGAGAATACTCAGGGTATCTTTGTTTTCAAGCGTCAAGAGTAAGGTTATCCATGTTGAACCTGTAATTTATGATTTAGTTTTGGAACCATTTAAAGTACATATTTTGGGGTGTGGCAGTGCTTTGCCCACCCTTAAGCATAGTGCCTCGGCTCAGATGATTGAGATGCGGGGCAAATGCTTTATGATGGATTGTGGAGAGGGTGCCCAGATGCAGTTCCGTCGCACTCATGTTCACTTTGCTAAGATAAATGCTATCTTTATTTCGCATCTTCATGGTGACCATTGCTTTGGCTTGCTGGGACTTCTTTCTACCTTAGGTATGCTGGGTAGAACGTCTAAGTTAAAGGTATATGCACCAGAAAGTTACGGAGATTTATTTAAGCGTCAGATTGATTTCTTTATGCAGGGAATGGAATATGAAATCGAATTTGTTCCTGTAGATACCGAGAAGGCGCAAGTAGTTTATGAAGATCATTCTGTAACCGTAGAAACCATTCCTCTCCAGCATCGTGTGCCTTGTTGTGGGTACATCTTCAGAGAGAAACCGACACTACCTCATATCCGTCGTGATATGATAGATTATTACGAGATTCCTGTAAGCCAGATCAACAACATCAAGAATGGAGCTGACTGGACTACGAAGGAGGGTGATGTAATACCTAATGCCAGATTGGTAATGCCTGCCGTTTCTCCACGCAGTTATGCTTATTGCAGTGATACCCGGTTTGTTCCGAACTTGGCAGAAAAGGTAAAGGGGGTTACGGTGCTTTATCATGAGAGCACCTATACTTCGGAGAATGAGGACAGGGCTAAACTCTATTATCACAGCACTGCTCGACAGGCTGCAACTATAGCCAAAAATGCGGGTGTAGGCAAACTCCTTCTGGGGCATTATAGTGCACGATACAATAATGAAGAGGTATTGTTGAATGAAGCTAAAGAGGTGTTTGCGGAAAGTTATCTTACTCAGGAAGGTAAAGTGTTCTCTATAGAATAATGTAGAAATATAAAAAAATGCCTTGCATCAAAAAAAAAGTTCATTTTTGATGCAAGGTTTTCTCTTTATATCGTTTAATCATTAAAAAGGATTTGAAATTGGAATCGGAAAAGGAACTCTTAAACGACATCAATAGCGGCAGTCGGGCAGCAATGCACAGATTGTATGAACGCTATGTGGGGTATGCCATGGCCGTAGCGCTGAGGTATGTCCCTGTACGCGATGATGCTGAGGATGTAGTGCAAGATAGTTTTATAAAAGTCTTTTCCGGCATTTCAAAATTTGAATATCGGGGTGAGGGCGCTCTTCAGGCTTGGCTCTTGCGGATAGTGACAAATGAAGCTGTCAACTTTGTAAGGCAGCAAAAACGCTTCACTATTGTGGACGAAGTTCCCGATGAAATTGAGGATGAAGAGCCTGAAGTAGAAAGAGTTCCGCCTGCAGAACTGACAAGAATGATAGGAGAATTGCCTGATGGGTACAGACTGGTTCTTAACATGTTTGTTTTTGAACAGAAAAGCCATAAAGAAATTGCACAGCTGTTAGGCATCAAAGAAAGTAGTTCTGCTTCACAATATTTGCGGGCGAAAAAGCTGTTGGGCAAAAAGGTGAAAGATTATCTGAGCCAGGCAGATTGTAGTAATAATAAAGAGTTGAATCATATAAACGAGAAAAGTAATGAGTAACGATTGGACAAATAAACTTCGAGATCAGTTGGCAGACTACCAAGAGCCTGTCAGCCACGACATGTGGGCTGAGATAGAACAATCGCTTGCTCAGTCTAAAAAGGTTGGTGATGAGGAAACTGATGTAAAAAAGACCCCACAGGCTCGTTACGTTGTCTTGAAAAGATGGTCGGTAGCTGCAGCGATTGCTTTATTGGGAGTAGGAGGCAGTTATGTTTATCTGCATGATGATGAACCGGGACAGGCTAACTTAGCTGTTCAGAGTTCTTTCTCTACAGCATCAGGTTCAAGCAGGACTTCTTCTGCTGTCCGTGCAGAAGCACAATCGGCAGGAAGTAAAAATGCTATCTTGCTTGCTGAAAACAATGCATCTGCACATCAGGTGAATCGTCATTTATCGGGGCGTCAATTGAACCATAGTAAATCTTCTGTCTCTTTCCAGGAGCGGACTGTTGCTGATGATCATGAAGTAATGCTTGCAGCAGAGGTAGAAATGCCAGAACAGTCTGTTAATGCAGAGGTAAATGGTCGGGAATTATCTGTTTTGCAAAAGCAAAATGAGGATTCTGAAAGACAGATGACCGTTTCTTCTAATCATGCAACCAAGCCGTTGGAAGCAGATGGTGGGCAGAAACTTTATGCAGGCAGGGCGCACGATGATTATTTAGAACGCAGTTATAAGGACAAGTATGAACAGAACTGGACCATGAATCTGTATGCCGAGAATGTAAGTCTGGGCTCTGGCAGTGATGGAATGTCAAACGGCATGTATGCGTCTTCAGATCCTCTTGCTGGTGGCGGCTTTGCTGATCATGGTGTTTTCCTGGCTGCTGCTTCTCCTTTAAGATATGCAATACCGAAATATGTTGAAGCGAAACATCATGCTCCTTTGGCTATAGGTGCTCAGGTTGGTATCGGACTTGCGCCTCGTTTGTCTTTGAGTACCGGTGTCGTTTATACGCGTGTTGCTTCTGATTTCAAATCTTATGGTGTTTCAGAATTTGATACACATCAGGTTTTGCATTATGTGGGTGTTCCACTTGGTTTGAACTATGAGGTTTGGAGGACGGGAGGCTTTCATGCGTACGTAATGGCGGGTGGAGAAGCCGATTTCAACGTAAAGAATGATACAAAGGTTTCTGGTCAAAAAGAGGACGTGAAGCGTGATGGCGTTCAGTTCTCGGGTAAGGCTTCGCTTGGCGCACAGTATGATGTTACACCACAAGTGGGCTTCTATATTGAGCCAGGTGCAAAATATTATTTTGATAATGGCAGCGAAATAGAAAATACGTTTAAAGATAAGAAGTGGAATTTTAATCTCCAGTTCGGACTCCGTATTAATCTGAAATAGTGTTTGAGTCCAATTATTAATAAATATATGTACGAACTACATTTCATTTTATAACATTACATACGAGAAAAGGAAAGGGCAGTCTGCGTGATGCATGGCTGCCCTTTATTGTTTCCCGTATTTCTTATTTATTCAATAATTTTTCGCTCATATTGAGAGCGGCCTTTCTGCCGTCTCCCATGGCAAGAATTACTGTGGCTCCTCCTCGTACGATATCGCCGCCAGCGTAGATTTCTTCGATGGAACTCTGCATCTGGTCGTTTACGGCAATGGTGTTCTTCCGGCCGAGTTCCAGTCCTTCGATACTCTGTGGAACGAGTGGATTAGGACTTACTCCTACGGCAACAATTACCTGGTCGCACTCCAGCGTGATGGTCTCGCCTGTAGCTTCTGGACGACGACGGCCGCTGGCATCAGGTTCGCCAAGCTTCATCACATCGAGAACTACAGCCTTTACTGCGCCCTTATCGTCTGCCTCATATTCTTTAGGATTGTGCAATGTAAAGAAGTTGATTCCTTCTTCCTTGGCATGCTTCACCTCTTCGAGTCGGGCAGGCATTTCAGCCTCCGAACGGCGATATACCAAGGTTACGTCTGCTCCGAGTCGTTTTGCTGTACGGCAACTGTCCATAGCTGTGTTACCGCCGCCTACAACAACCACCTTCTTGCCTAAGTTGATAGGGGTATCGCTATGAGGATTGGCTGCATCCATCAGGTTTACACGTGTAAGATATTCGTTAGAAGACATGATGTTCAAGGCATTCTCTCCAGGAATATTCATGAAGTTTGGCAGACCCGCACCTGAACCAACGAAGATTCCCTTGAATCCTTGTTCTTCCAGATCTTTTACGGAAATGGTCTTGCCAACGATGCAGTCTGTAATGAACTTTACGCCCATCTTCTGAAGATTTTCAATCTCTACATCCACGATAGCATTAGGCAAACGGAATTCCGGAATACCATATTTCAATACACCGCCAATCTCGTGAAGCGCTTCGAAAACAGTAACATCGAATCCCTTCTTTGCCATATCGCCTGCAAAACTCAATCCGGAAGGTCCTGAACCGACTACAGCTACCTTGATGCCATTAGCCTCATCGCACTTTGGTACAGAGATATTTCCGCTCTGGCGTTCGTAATCGGCAGCAAAACGCTCCAGGTATCCGATAGCTACAGCAGGCTCGTTCATCTTGAGATGTACGCACTTGCTTTCGCATTGCTTTTCCTGTGGACAAACTCGTCCGCAAACGGCAGGTAGGGCAGAGGTGTTCTTTAAAACCTTGGCTGCGGCAAGGAACTGGCCCCGCTCAATGTTCTTGATGAATGAAGGAATGTTGATGCTTACCGGACAACCTTCCATACAGGTAGGTTTAGGACAGTCGAGACAGCGTTTGGCTTCGGTCAAAGCCATTTCCTTGGTCAAACCGATATTTACCTCTTCCGTACGGGTTGTAGCACGATAAAGAGGGTCAAGTTCTGGCATCTTTACGCGCTCTATAGCTGTGCGTTCTTTTGCTTTCATCGAAGCGCGTAACTCCTTGCGCCACTCAGCGTTGCGGTCTGTCAACTCTTCGATGCTCGCATCTGTAGGTTCTACGTCCATGGTTACATCCGTAGTTTCTTTCTTCTTTCTTGCGTCTACAGTTGCAAGGTGCTCTTCGAAGTGTTCCATCTCTTCGCGTTCAACATCCTTGAAAGTGCCCATGCGCTTGAACATCTCGTCCCAATCTACCAGAGCGCCGTCAAACTCAGGACCGTCGATGCAGACAAACTTGGTTTTTCCACCGATGGTCAGGCGGCAGGCACCGCACATACCGGTTCCATCCACCATGATTGTATTGAGTGAAACGTCTGTGGAAAGATTGTATTTCTGGGTCAGGAGACAGCAGAACTTCATCATGATAGGAGGACCGATGGCGAAAACCTTATCGATATGCTCCTGATTGATAAACTTCTCGATTCCTACGGTTACAACACCCTTCTCGCCGTAACTTCCGTCATCGGTCATGATGATGAGTTCATCGCTAGATGCACGCACTTCATCTTCCATAATCACGAGGTCTTTGTTCCTACCCGCAATTACGGAAAGGACTCTGTTTCCTGCGGCTTTCAGTGCCTTGATGATAGGGAGCATAGGAGCTACGCCTACACCACCTCCGGCACAAATGACTGTTCCGAAGTTCTCGATATGTGTAGGATTTCCAAGTGGTCCCACCACATCGTGAATCTCATCGCCTTCATTCAATGCACAGAGTTTGGTAGATGAAAGACCTACCTTCTGCACAACCAGTGTGATGGTTCCTTTCTCAATGTCAGCATCAGCGATGGTCAGCGGCATGCGCTCGCTGTTGTTGTCTACACGGATGATAACAAAGTTACCTGCCTTTCGGCTCTTGGCAATAAGTGGTGCTTCTACATCGAAGCGGAATACTTTCTCTGAGTATTGTACTTTCTTGATAATCTTGTTCATGGGCTATTAAATTTCTTAATGCTGATAAATTAATTTTTCTGGTTAGCTGTTTAGAGTTTGCTTCATGGTACATAAAATGCAAAAGGATAACATCGGCTACCTTTGTGGCAGTCGAAGTTATCCTCGTACAATATATGTTATTTTTGTTTTTCGAATGTTTTGTATAATCGAGAAAGACAGAAAGTCTTACCGATACTTCAAATTAATCGAAATTTTTGTCATCAAGCATCTCGAAACCGCAGTATGGAACCAATACCTTAGGTACGCGGATTCCTTCTGGGGTCTGATTGTTCTCCAAGATGGTTGCTACGATACGTGGCAAAGCAAGAGCTGAACCATTCAATGTGTGGCAAAGCTCAATCTTCTTGTCATCTGTATGGCGATAGCGGCAGTGGAGACGGTTAGCCTGATAGCTCTCGAAGTTAGATACT